>OJHJ01000037.1_pt1 | contig 120724 bp, 95 predicted proteins | sample 1595201 | NCBI WGS metagenome assembly OJHJ01 (sample SAMN05416832, study PRJEB24817) | seawater metagenome | isolation source: Sea water | place: Canada:Atlantic | collected 2013-07 | reverse complement strand
CCGCCGCCTCCGCCGCCTCCGCCTCCGCCGCCGCCAGGGCCTCCGCCGCCTGTGCCGCCGTAGAACTCCTCCAGCTCATCTTGCATCGCTTGGAAGTCGTCCGGACAGATCTTGATGTCCATGCGCAGCACCTGACCCTCGGGCCAGAGCAGCTCTGCTTGGCCATCGATGCCCTTGGCGTGAGAGTCCTCGGTCCAGCCGATCGCCTCGGTGGTGTCACAGGACACGTCGTCGATGGGACTGGGCTCTGTGGTCGTCCCGGTGCAGGCAGCGAGCAGGAAAAGCATGGGGGTCTCCGGGAGGGGGGGCAACTCTATCAACGGGATCCGGTCTTGGACCCTGTCATAAGGGTCCTCAGTCTTCGGGGCGCTCTTGGGGCGGGGGAGGCGCGTCCGCTGGGCGGCAGGCCAGCTCGCCTTCGCCTTGGGGTGGCGCCTCACAGGTGCCCTCTGCGGTGCCCTTGCGTCCTTCGAAGGAGCAGGCCGCGCCCTCTTCCAAGGTCTCGCAGACCTCGAGTGCCTCTGGGGGTGGGCCGCGACGCTCGCCGCCTTCGCCGCCGCCAGGAGGGCCGGATTGGAAGGCAGCCACTGCGGTGGCCATGAGGAAGAGGGCGCTGAACTGGGTCATCAGGGACTCCGTCGTTGGGTTCACCTTCAACCTACTCACCGACGAATCGGGTTGTTCTCCCTATGGTGTCCCGATGTGTAGCCCTCTTTGTCCGCCCGGATACAAAGCGCGAATTTGGGCCTCTCGGCCGGCCCTTTCAGGCGTCCCGAGCAGCCTCCCACTCCTTCTCGATCTGGGCTGCGCGCGTGTTGTCCCACAGGTGGCTGACCCGGTCCTGAGGCAGCGCCAGGATGGCCGTGACCCAAGGGATGAACTCTCCCAGCGCCAGGTGGCCAATGCCGCCGTCTCGACCGTAGTCACCGTCATAGTGGCCCTGAATCACAAGCATCAACGCCCGCTTGTACTCCTGTAGGATCTGCCGGAGGGGTTTGGGTGGCGCTTGCTTTAGGGCATCTCCAGCCCAGGTCCAGAGGGCCTTGGTGCCGGCTCGGGTGTTTCTATCGGAGCGAGCCAGATGCGTGCCCAGCTGCTGTGCCAGAGCGCGCTGACGGCCCAACTCCAGGAGCTCCTTTAGGGCCAAGCTGGCCTCGTTGAGCCAAGTGTCCAACAGGGCGTCCAGCGGCTCTGGATCGATGAGCGAGAAGTCCTTTGGGACCAGATCGATCCTCCCTTTCCGTTCAACCCAAGGGCTCTCCTCGAGATCTCCGGACGGCACAGCCGCAGAAACAGGCTCTGGCGTAGGCGCAGAGGGCTCTGGGGCGAGGGTGGCGGCCTTGGGAGCGGGTGTTGGAGCAGGCTCAGGCAGGGGAGGGGGCGCCTCTACCTGTGGCGGGCTTGGCTCTGGCGCTGGGGGAAGCGGCGGCGGCAGCACATGGGGATCTGGGGTCGGCGAGGCCACCACGGCCTGCTCTACACGCTGGAGCACCGACGAGTCGCTGGGTGCGGGTACAGCAGCATTGCGTTTCAGGAACACCCTTGGACGGGTCAGGGCAAAGCGCATCGCCGTGGGGATTCCAGCCTCCTCAAAGTCCTCGTCCAGATCGTCCCGCAGCGCAGGGTGGGCAGAGGAGAGCTCGGCCAACAGACGGGCGGCGTCCGGTGTACCGGGACCATCGAGCCACTGGGAGGACTCCAAGAGCGCCCGCATGCCCAAGGCAGGCTGCTTGGAGAAGAGCACCCGTGCCGGCTCCAGAGCACCGGGCTCAGCCCAGAAGACTCTGGAGGCCGCCTTGATCCACGCTTTGTCCACCTTGCTCAAGACTACTCCCCGAAGCCTTCTGGCATGCTCACGTTCAGCTCCTTGACCAGGAAAGCCCACTTGTCGGTGGCCTCGTCAATGCGCATCTGGGTGGGCTTGCCGGCGCCGTGACCGCCGCGGGTCTCGATGCGGATCAGGATGGGGTCGGGGCCGCCCTGGGCCTGCTGCATGGCAGCGGCGTACTTGAAGCTGTGACCCGGCACCACGCGGTCGTCGTGGTCACCGGTGGTCACCATGGTGCTGGGGTACTCCACGCCCTCCTCTACGTTGTGGTAGGGGCTGTATCCATAGAGAACCTTAAATATATCGGGGTCTTGCGGAGAGCCGTAGTCACTCTCCCAGGCCCACCCGATGGTGAACTGGTTGAAGCGCAGCATGTCCATCACGCCCACGGCCGGCAGGGCCGCGCCGAACAAGTCCGGACGCTGAACGCTGCAAGCACCGACCAGCAGGCCGCCGTTGGAGCCGCCCATGATGGCCAGCTTCTCAGGGCTGGTGTAGCCGGCCTCGATCAGGTGCTCGGCGCTGGAGATGAAGTCGTCAAAGACATTCTGCTTGTTGGCCAAGCGTCCGGCGTCATGCCACTCCTTGCCGTACTCGCCGCCCCCGCGCAGGTTGGCCACCGCGTACACGCCGCCCATCTCCATCCACACCCGTGCAGTGGTGCTGTAGTAGGGGGTCAAGCTGATGTTGAAGCCACCGTATCCATAGAGAATGGTGGGGTTTGTGCCGTCCATCTCCAAGCCGGCCTTGTGGGTCACGAAGACCGGGACCTTGGTGCCGTCCTTGGAGGTGATGAAGATCTGCTCGGTGACGAACTCGCCCTCGGGCATGGCGATGGCCGGCTCCCGGAAGACTTCGCTCTCGCCGCTGTTCACGTCAAAGCGGTAGGTGGTGCCGGGCACCGTGTAGCCAGTGAAGCTGTAGAAGGTCTCGGTGTCTGTGCGACGTCCGCCAAAGCCGCTGGCGCTTCCGATTCCGGGCAGCGCGACTTCGCTGAGCATCTCGCCGTTCTTAAAGTCGTGCACCTGGACCACGCTGTGGGCGTCCTTGAGGTAGGTCAAAACCAGCTTGTTGTTGGCCAGAACGCTGACGCTGCGCAGCACGTTCTCCTGCTCGGGCACGACCTCGGTCCATTCTCCTGGCTTGCGGATGTCCATGCGCATCACGCGGCTGTTTGGCGCATCCTTGTCCGTCTCGAAGGTCCACACGGGGCCGTCGTTTGCGATGACGTAGTACTGGGCGTCAAAGTCGGTCAGCAAGGGGGTGACCTGGCCGTTCTTGGCCTGCAGGTCCTTGTAGAACAAGCGGTTCTTGCGCTCGGTTCCCTCGGAGTTGTAGATGAGCAGGTAGCGGCCATCTTCGGTGATAGAGCTGCCGAATCCCCAGGTGGGCTGGTCCTGACGCTCGTAGATCAAGGTGTCTTCGGACTGGGGGGTGCCCAGCTTGTGGAAGTAGAGCTTCTGGAACTCGTTTTTGGCCTCGAAGTCGTTGGGATCCTCGGGGGCATCGTAGCGGGCGTAGAAGAAGCCGCTGCCGTCCTTCTTCCAGGTGGCGCCGCTGAACTTGACCCAGTCCAGCACGTCGGCCTCGGTCTCGCCGGTGGCCACGTCCATCACGTAGATCTTGCGCCAGTCCGAGCCGCCATCGCTGACCGAGTAGGCCAGCTTGGTGCCGTCGTCACTGAACCAGCTGCCACCCAGAGCGACAGTTCCGTCCTCGCTCAGAGTGTTGGGGTCCAGCAGGACGCGGCCGGCATCGGAGGGACTCTCAGCGATGTACATCACCGACTGGCTCATCAAGCCGTCGTTGTAGGACCAGACGTAGACGCCTTCTGTTACGCGCGAGGGCGCGGAGTAGCGCTCGTAGTTCCACAGCTCGGTCATGCGGGTGCGGATGGCCTCGCGCTCGGGGATCTGGCCCAGGTAGGCGTTGGTCAGGGTGTTCTGAGCCTCAATCCAGGTCCGCACGGGGGCAGCATCGCTGTCTTCCAACCACCTGTAGGGATCCGCCACTTGTGTGCCGTGGTAGTCGTCGACGACCTCTCCGGCGGGGCTGGCTGGGTACATGCTGGTGGGCGCAGCCGGCATCGCCAGGACCTCTGTGCTGGGGGTGGTCTTGGGGGCGCAGGCCAGGGCGAGCAGCAGAAGATGGGTCATGAAATCTCCGGGGGGGTGGAGACTAACCCAGGTGGCCTTTCCTTAGCGGGCTCAAAGTTGCGGCCCAAATTCGGGACAAAGAGTCTGATTTGTACGTCAGCAACCCAGAGGGGGTGAGGGTCTGTTGAGGGGGACGCATCAAACGAGGAACGACCATGCACAAGCTACTTCTGCCAGCCCTTCTCTTCACTCTTGTCGCTTGCGAGGGCCCTGAGGGTCCAGCCGGCGAAGACGGCATCGCCGGTGAAGCGGGTTCCGACGGCATTAATGGGGACAACGGTGAGGATGGACTCGATGGCGAAGACGCGGCGTGCGCAGGCCGCGAGGCGGTAGAGATCACAGCCATCACGGGCGGCGAGGGCACCCTCTACACGGACTACCCAACCACCTTGAGCATCGCGACCAACTCCAGCGAGGAGCTCAGTTACAACTGGGTTGGCTACGGCATTGACTACGTCTTCAACGGCGACGATGTCGAGGCCACCGCATTCGACGTGATGGCCAGCAGTCAGGTCCTGGTCGCCACCGACGGCTGCACCGTGGACACCTTCCTCTGGGAGCCAGAGCTCGGGCCCGGCACCTTCATCTTGGATGTGGTGCACCTCACCCCTGGCGTCGGGGCGGTTGACGTGGGAGTGAGCGGCGCAGACCCTGCCTTCAACATCGGTTTTGAGGAGCGCGTTCGTCTGGAATTGCCCTGGGGCGACTATGGCTGGGACATCTCGCAGGAGGGCGCTGTCGCTCTGAGCGTGCCGTCGGCCACCTATGCGCCTGGCACCCACTACGTTGTCTACGCACACTTGAACTCCGGAGCCCTGGCTGTCAGTGCGGTCAACGCTGATCTGAGCGCGCCCAGTGATCCAAGCGGCCAGATTCGCCTCACCGGCGTTCACGCCGCAGACGGTGTGGGTCCCGTGGATGTCTACGACATCTACAGCGCCTCCCAGCTCTTCGACGAGCTGACTCTGGGCACCCCCCAGACGGCTGAAGATGTGGCCCTTGGGGAATACGGCCTGGCCATAGACTTGGACAACGACGGCGTCACGGACTTGGACCTGGGCCGCCTGGACTCCACTGGCATTGGCGGGGAACACGTCCTGGCCGCAGCCTACTTGGACGAGTCAGGTACCCCGAAGATCTTCGCGACCGTCTTGGGCGCAGATGTAGATGCCGTCGTGAGCACTGTGGTCGAAGTGAGCTCTGCGCCCGGCTTGGACTTCAGCAACTCGTCCCCAATCAGCGACAGCCTGAGCGTGGGGTCTTGTCCTGAAATCGCTGGCGTCCAAGTAGAGGTCGATGTCACCCACACCTACCGAGGCGACGTGAGCATGTACGTGACCAGCCCAGATGGCACAGAGGTCAGTCTCTGGAGTGGCTCTGGCGGCAGCACGGACGACATCGTCGGTCTCTTCGATGCCACGGCCGGCGTGGACTACGTCACCACCAGCTCCTCCAGCTTCACCATCTCGTCCCTGAGCGACTTTGTTGGCGAAGATGGCGGCGGAGACTGGCAGATTGACCTCTCAGACTTCTACAGCGGGGACGACGGCACTCTGAACGCGTGGACCGTGCTCCTGAGCTGCCCGCTTTAGGGCGTGATCTTCGGTCACGGGGCTATAGAGCCTCGTGATCGACGACCCCTCCCTGCCATTCCCCAGCAAAGATGCCCTGCTCGAGTGGGCCGATGCGCACCACGTGGAAGACCAGCTCGGTCGCTCTACCGCGGTGTTCTCGCGTGTCCCGGTCATGGCGCAGCGCTACCCACGCATCTTGGAGCTGCTGCTGGACCCCTTGGCCGGTCGCTCCAAGGTCGACGTTCAGGCCAAGGAACTCCAGTCGGAGGTCTTGGGGCGCCTCCAGCGTCTCTCTGCCCGCAGAGGCCCGGTGCTCGCCTACCTTCGCCGTGCCGAGCAGTGGCGCTCCCAGGCCCCTCCTGAGCCCGCGCTCAAGGGTCTGTATGATGTGCTCAGAGCGATTCCCCGGCCAAAGGAACCGTGGGACTCCGGCTTGCGTGCACTGCCTGAGCTGGAAGGGCACCTGGACGCAAGCGAGGACATGTTGGTCCTGCGCACCTTGGGTGGGGTCCCACTGAACCCCGCACAGATTGCCCAGCAGAGATTGACACCCGCCGTGGTGGCCTCGCTCTTGGATCTGATCTGTGCCCCAGAGCTACGGGAGCATGCTCTGCGCGCGGCGCTCCTGAAGTACTTCCACGTCCCCGACTGGACCCGAACCTTGACACAGTTGGACCAAGCCCTGGCTTCTCGCACAGAGTTGGTGACCGACTCTCAGGGCCGCCTGCCGGGCTGGAAGCTGGACCTGGGCAACTGGAAGCTCACACAGGTCTGGACCACCCCCTACAAACGGCAGCAGGGCCTGCGCACGGCCAAGATGAGCGGCTACGAGACCCATGTGGCTGTTCCCCAGGACCAAGCCACCCTGGACGTGATGCGCAGCCTGGGATCTCGGGTCGCAGGGCTGAGCTACCGGAGGGGTCTGCCTCGGGCCATCGCGGCCTTGGAGGAGCATCCCAGAGTCGTAGACGCAAACGGTCAGCTGCTCTCCGTCGAGGCCCATGACCCAGAGCTGGCTTGGGTCCCTCTCGCGGACGGCGGCCTGCGCCTGGAGTTGCGCGTCCTGGGAAGGCCGGCGCAGGCCGAACAGATACATAAACTTCTGGAGTACTGGGGCGCTGGTCTGGCGGTCCTCGCCATGGGAGCCCGCATCTTGGTCTTCTCGGTGGCCGACCCCTTGCGTCAGATACTGGCGCTCATTGCCCAAGACCGGGCCACCTTTCCGGCACAGGCGCGGGCCCAAGTCATGGAGCGCTTTGCCTCAATGGCGGCCCTGGCACCCTTGACTCTGGAAGGGGACCTGCGCGGCGTTCCAGTGGAGGGGGACCATGGACCCAAGCTGCGCATCACGCCAGAGCAGGACGGCACCCTGATGATTCAGGGCCGGGTGCGTCCCTTGGATGGCGCCGAGGCCTACCCCCCCGGAGAGGGGCCGGTAGAGGTGTATCAAGTCGTCGATGGCTTGCGTCAGTACACCCTGCGCGATCTGGCCAAGGAGCCAGCTCAGATGCGTGGGCTCTTCGCTGAGCTGGGCATGCACGAGGCCAAAGACTTTGAGCTTCGCATCCACCTGATCGAGCGCTCTCTGGAGCTGATCTCCCTGATACAAGAACTCGACGTGCGGGTGGAGTGGACCCGTCCCAAGCCCAGAGTAAGCCGCCAGGCCATGACCAGTGACCTGAGCCTGCGGGCCAGCACCAAGCGCTCCTGGTTCGGGGTCACCGGCGCATTGACCGTCGGGGACAGCAGCCTGTCCCTCAAAGACCTGCTCGCCGCTGTGCGGGGCGGCAAGCGCTACGTGCAGGTTGGAGACCAGGACTGGGTGGCGCTCAGCGAGCGGCTGCAAGGGGAGCTGGAACGCATCGCGCTCTTGGGCAAGCAGCGGGCAGAGGGTGTGGTGGAGCTGCCCATGCTCTCCAGCTTGGATCTACTGGAGTTGGAGCGAAAGGGCGCCGATGTCGAGCTGCCGGAGACCATGCGCATCAACCTGGCCCGCATGGACCAGGCCCGGGCCCTCACCCCGCAGGTGCCGCGCGAGATCCAAGCCACCCTACGTCCGTATCAGGTCGAGGGCTTTGTGTGGCTGGCGCGCATGGCGCATTGGGCTCCCGGAGCCGTCTTGGCTGACGACATGGGCCTGGGCAAGACCCTGCAGGCTCTGTGTCTAATCGCGCACCGCAGGCAGCAGGGACCTGTGCTGGTCGTGGCCCCAGCCAGCGTGGGCATCAACTGGGAGCGCGAGGTCGCACGCTTTGCGCCACAGTTCTCCGTACAGGCCTACCGTGGGAGCAAGCGAGAGAAGCTGCTGGAGGACTTGGGGGATGGGCAGATCCTGGTCACCTCGTGGGAGCTGATGACCCGCGATGCCGAGCGTCTGTCCGAGGTGGGTTTTGGCACCTTGGTGCTGGACGAGGCCCAAGCCATCAAGAACCCGGCCTCTCAGCGCGCCCGGGCCTCTGCGCTCTTGAAGGGGGGCTTCACCTTGGCCCTGACGGGCACCCCCGTCGAGAACCGTGTGGAGGAGCTCTGGAGTCTGATGCGCACCGTTGTGCCTGGTCTGCTCGGCTCGGCCCAGCGCTTCCGAGAGCGCATCGTGCGGCCGGTAGAGCGTGGCGAGTCCAACTTGCCCAAGCGGGTGCTCTCCCAGCTCATCCGGCCCTTCGTGCTGCGTCGGCTCAAGTCCCAGGTGGCGCGGGACCTGCCGCCTCGCACAGAGCAGTTCTTGCGCATCACCCTGAGCGCGGACGAGCGCAACCTCTACGAGCGCTTCCGTGTCGCGGCCTTGCGGGACCTGAAAGGCAAGCGCGACCGGGACGCCGAGGGACCCGACACGACCAAGCGCATGCGGATCCTGGCGGCCATGACCCGTCTGCGGCAGCTTTCCTGTCACCCCGGTCTGGTCTACGAGGACCGGGTGCAGGCTGGGTCCACCAAGCTCAAGGCTCTGCTACGCCGCTTGATGGACTTGCGCGACCAGGGGCACGCCGCATTGGTCTTCTCACAGTTCACGACCCTGTTGGGTCTGGCTCGAGAAGCCCTGGAGCGCGAGGGCCTGCGCGTCTGCTACCTGGACGGCCAGACCCCACTCAAGCAGCGTCAGGCTCAGGTGGACGCCTTCCAGCGAGGGGAGGGGGACGTCTTCCTGATCTCTCTGAAGGCCGGTGGTACCGGCTTGAACCTGACAGCCGCCAGCTATGTGTTCCATCTGGATCCGTGGTGGAACCCAGCAGCAGAGGACCAAGCCACAGACCGGGCCCACCGCATTGGCCAACGCCGGGCCGTGACTGTGATGCGCATGGTCGCCGTGGACACGATCGAGGAGCAGGTCCTAGCGCTGCATCAACACAAGCGCGCGCTCGTGGGGGAGCTGCTCTCCGGCACTGGGAAGGCGGCCGCCTTGTCCAGCGACGAGCTCTTGGGTCTGCTTCGCTCCGAGGGCGAGGTCGGACTCAACGCCACCCCCGAGGTGAGCTTCGCGCCCGTGTCCGTGGCGGACTTGGGCTCCTTGGAGGAGCGCTACGGGGAGATCATGTCTGCGGAGCTGGCCAGCGGGGCCTTGCGCAGCGAGGCCACCGCGAAGACCTACATCCGCGCGGTGAAGAACATGCTGCGCTGGGTTCGGGAGCAGGGCGGCGTGGTCGACAGCAAGGAGTCCCTGCTTCACTGGGAGCCCAAGTACCTGCGTGCCTGTGAGGTGGGCTGGCCTGGGACTGGGCGTGCGGATCTGAAGGTTGGGCGAGCGGCCTATGCCAGGCTGGCGGGGTTGTTGGCAGGCTGAGGCGGTGCAGGTTCAGCTGGGGTCCAGCTCAGCGAGCATCTCTCGCAGAGCTGCGTTGGACATTGCGCCGATCTGTACCCGGTGCACGCTGCCGCCGCGCACGGCGATGACCGTCGGGGTCCCCATGAGGCCGAAGGCCTGGGCGGCCTGCATGTTCTGGGCGACGTCCACGCTGTGAACCCGTGTGTCTGTCTGTGCCAGTTCGTCCACCTGTGGGTGCATCGCACGGCAGGGAGCGCAGCCCGGACTGTGGAAGAACAAGAGCGCATCACCGCGCACGGCCTCGCCCAGTGGGCCTGCGAGCTTGGGAGCTTGCTTGCCCTGCAGCGCGCTGGACCGGTTGCGCATCCAGAGCTTGGCGCCAAAGATTGCCGCGACGGCAAGCAAGAAGCAGATCGCGATGAGGGTGTTGAGTTCCATGGGGCCTTCCATGCTCTATGCGCAGGGTGGGGCTCGCGCCAAACGCCGTTACTGAAGCTGGGCGTTGACCGTGATTCCGCTGCGGCCGCCGAAGCGAGAGCTCCATTGTTCCTTGGAGATCGAGGCGCCTTCTGGCGCGCGGACCTCGTAGATGTCTATGGTGGGCCCTGGATAAATGTATCTGTGAGCGCTCACCTGCACCTCGCCCTTGACGGCCTGTGCCTCCAGCAGGAAAGCTTCGCCGCGGTAGGTGAGAGGGAACAGGACGGGCTCGCTGTCTCCAGTCTCGTCCACAGGCATGTCGAGCTCCACGAGCACTGCCCCTCTGCCTTGGGTGACCGTCAGGTGCAGCTCGGAGCTCCCAGGTCCCGGTGTGGCAGCCAGCAACAGGATCAGGGCGAGCATTCATCCTCCAGGGGTCACTCTACCTCGCCCTGAAGCTGTGAGGCGTCTTGTGCCAAGCGAAGGGTTCAGTTCTCGTCCACCGAGACGAAGAGCCTTGCGCCACCGGCCCCGATTGCCAGCACGTCCAGGTCGCCATCCCCGTCGACATCCAAGGGCAGCAGCGCCCGTGTTGCGCTCGCCCCCAAGCCCAAGAGTGGGCTCTCGTCCAGAAAAGCGCTGCCAGTCCCCAGGTACAGCCTGTCTACAGTGCTGCTCGCGATGAGCAGGTCCAGGTTGCCGTCTCTGTCCAAGTCTGCAGCAGCGATCCCCGCACCCGCGGCGTCGTCCACAGGCATGGACGCGGCCGTGTCATCGAAAAAGTATCCAGCGCCGTCATTGCGCAGCAAGCGGTCCTGCGCGGGGCAGCTCAGGGCCAAGTCATTGCCCATCCAGCTCAGGTCAGCAGGAATGCAGCTCTCCGGCACGCGACCAGCGTCCAGCGCCACCCACTCGGTCTCGCCCACAGTCTCCAAGACCAAGACCCCGCCCGAGGTCGCCATGGCCAGATCCAGATCCCCATCCCCATCCATGTCCCCGGCTTGGGGCTGACCGGCACTGGCCGTGATGGCGTAGAGGGGAGGCCACTGCTCATAGTGGCTCAGGCCGCTGGCACCGCCATCGGGGTAGTCGACGCGCAGGGTGTCCAGGCCCAGCTCGGCGCTGTCCACCGCCGAGATGCTGAGCTCCAGGGTCAGGGGCTCCACCAGCGTGTCCCAGCCAGCCCAGGAGCTGGCGTCGACGGAGACCGTGTCCCAGTCCTGGGAGTCCACAGGCAGGGGCTCGCCGCTGACCCGTGTGCCGGCGCTGTCGACCAGACTCGGTGTGATCTGTGCGCCACCGTCCAGGCGCTGCTGGGACCACTGTATGCGGTCCGGCAGGCGACCCACCTGGGGCAAGGCCACAGATACAGTCGCGCCACTGCCAGTGATGCTGACCTTGCCGGCAAAGCCGTCGCCGCGCTCTTGGAGCTCACACAGAACAGTGGCCTCGGCTGCAGGGCTGATGCTTGGACAGGAGCCTGGCAGGATCTCCGCCTCAGCTCGCACCACCTGCATTCGGACTTCTCCGTCCTCGCTGGCATTCCAGAGCACCCGCAGGCCCACGCCGCTCTCGATGAAGAGCAACTCTGGCAGACCGTCTCCGTTCAGATCGGCGCTGCCGATGGCTGAGACGTGTCCTCCGGCCCAAGGGAGGACGGAGCCAGCGACGACCCTTGGCCACTCGCCTGTGTTGGCGCCGACGATGACCTCGTCGATGCCGTCGCCGTTCAGATCTGTTGCATGTATGGCGGCGCTCGGGCCGACGACGGGGTCCTCGGCGCTCAGAGCCCCTTCGCCGGATGCCAGCCAGAGTTGCACGCGCCCATCTGCGAGAAGGACAGCGGTATCTTGTGCGCCATCTTCATTCAGCTGCGCAGAGACGCCGGCCAAGATGTCTTGGGGCTCAGGCAGATAGTGAGGAGCCGCCTGCAGGAAGCTGAGCTCCAGAGCTTGATACATGTATGCATCTTCCAGGCCCAGGCCTTTGGACAAGGTCAGGTCCACCAGGCCGGCGAAGCCCGGTGGCACCGTGGCCAACAGGTCCTTTCCAGAGGCTTGGGTGAAGGCTTTGCGCTCGCCGAAGTACAGGGCCACATCTGTGTCCAGGCGCTTGCCGCTGATCCGAACCTCTTGGCCGCCGCGGGCGGAGCCCTCATCCGGGTCGATCTCTAGAATCTCGCCGGAGCAGGCCAGCATCCAGATCAGATACATGCGTCACCCACACCGTCGCCGTCGCTGTCGAGCTGCTCGGGGTCGTAGACGCTGGGACACACGTCACAGGCATCGCCGGGGTCGGGCTCTGATGGGGCTGTGACCTCACAGATGTAGGAGAGCGCCGAGGCGCAGTCTCTGTCGTTCCACAGTCCGTCCGTGCGCAGCTCGGCGCAGTCTTCTACGCCCCCTGAGTCATTGGGTTCGCCCTCGGCCCAAGATGTGCTGCCCAGTGCGGAGCCGCTCACCCAGACCCAGCTGCCCTCGGCGGCGGAGTCGCTCAGTCCGATCCAGCCGGCGTAGCCCTCGGCCAAGACGTTCTGTTCGGCGCGGCTGCCGGGCACGACCAGGTCGCCACCCAAACCTTGACAGCGCTCTCGGGCGCTCACCCAGGTCCGGGCATCGGAGCAGGCGAGCAGCGAGCCGCCGTCCAGCAGCTTGCATCCGTGTCGGGTCTGGCAGGCGGCGCTGCCGATGCATCCGTAGGCCCAGGCATCTGTGTTGGATTGGGCGGCGTCCGCGTCCTCCGGGCAGATGTCTTCGCCATCTGGCACGCCGTCTTGATCTTCGTCGTCCCAGGCCCAAGGGTGCCAGTTGACCAGCACGCCCAGAGGCTGGCGGTCGCCGCGCGCGACCAGGATGTCCAGGTCCTCATCGTCGTCGATGTCGGAGAGCTCGACGTGGTAGCTGAGCAGGTCGGAACCGGGGTATGCGCTGGAGTAGTCGAACCACCTTCCTTGGCCATCGCCCTTGTAGATGCCCAGTCCGTCTGTATATGCGACAACGATGTCGATGTTTCCGTCTCTATCGATGTCGCCCACTGCCGCTCTGCGGCCGGAGCGCTCTTGCTGGACCAGCGCGTAGGCACCGTCCTCGATGAACACGCCGCCCTGCTTGAGCAGCAGTCGGTCTTGGCCGGTGGTGGGGATGAACAAGTCTGTGTCACCATCGTCGTCTAGGTCGGCAAGGACTGGGCGACGGCTGCCAGGAGACTCCAGGTCGGGCAGCATGTCCGGGGCAGCGAGGAGGAAGTGTCCCTCTCCATCGCCCTGATACAGTCGGTCAGGGATGTTGTCGCCGGACACGAACAGGTCCAGGGCCTCGTCTCCGGAGAGCTGTCCCAGGCCCAAACCTCCGATGCCCACCAGAGTTGCGGGCAAGCCGCTCTCGAGGGCGTTCAGCTCCCCCTCGTCGTTGGAGGTCAGGACGAGCAGACCGGCCTCGGTCTGTGTCTCACCCCAGCCGGCGTGGCGCAAGATGATGTCGGGGTTGCCGTCCTCGTCCAGGTCGCCCACAACCATCTCGCGGGGGGCACCGTTGGCGATGGTGAGCTGGTCGACCGTCTCCCCGTCTACTTCCAGGCGGTACAGGGCGGTGTTGGCCAGGACCAGGAAGACGCCTGGGGAGAGCTCGTGGATCTGTCTGCCATCGCGCACATCACTCAGACGCTGCGGTGCTTGGCCGTCACGCAGGGCGAAGATCCCCAGGGTGGAGGTCTCCAAGACTGTGGGACCGTCCAGGTCCGTATGAAGTACCGCCAGCCGCGATGCGGGCGGTGCACCGAACACAGAGCTTCCCAAGTCTACGAAGCGCATCTCATCGATGGGGGAGTTGTCGGGCTCCTCCTCTTCCTCGGCGCCTCGACCCTTGCAGGCCAGCAGCGCGAGCAGGGCCATGAGCAGACCGCCGCCGGGACCTGTGGCGCACCCCAGTCGCTCTTCGGACTCCGGGTCTGCACTCAGGAAGCTGGGGCCCACGCGGACGTCCAAGTCCACCATCAGCTCCCCACCAGGACAGCGCACGGCGGTCCCGTTGGATTGTGAGAGGTAGAAGCGCTCGGAGACCGGGCCGCTCTCGCTTGGAGCTTGCCAGGTCGCTACAAAGGAGGCGCTCTGACCCGGCGCGACTTCCTTGGGGGAGACGGCCGCGACGTCCCAGGCTGGCCAGGAGCTGTCCCGGAGGGCGCTCTCTTCACTCTCCAGGCCGCTGCGCAGCCACATGCCGCCTTGTGGCCAGGTCTCGGTGCCGACGTTCTCGAACACGAACCAAGACTGTCCCTGGTCCTCCGGGCTCAGGACGCCGGGGCCGCCACGGTCGATGAGCGCGGCGGCGAAGGGGGCGCTGGCGCCAGCGGCCATGGGCGGATTGCCCTCGTCGATCTCTGTGTTGCAGTTGTTGTCCAGGCCATCACAGACCTCGGCTGCGCCAGGGTTCACAGAGGGCTGCGTGTCGTCACAGTCTCCGGGGGTGGAGACCTGTGAGGAGGAGGCCGATCCACACACAGAGACTGAGCTGCTGCCGTATCCGTCGCCGTCGCTGTCCTGGTACAGAGTGCGGGCCTTGGCATCTCCACCAGTACAGTCGTTGTCGATGCCGTCGTCACAGATCTCCGTCGCGCCAGGGTGCACGTTCCGGTTGCCGTCGTCACAGTCTTGGTCGGCGTTGTATCCGTCGCCGTCTGCGTCGTTTACCGGGCAGGACTTGCCAGGCAGTCCACCGTAGGAGCCCTGGGAGATCCACCAGGTGCTGGCGCTGTGGCAGGAGCCGTCGAAGGGGTCCCGCTTGGTGCCGCTGGAGTAGCGCGCCTCGAAGTGTAGGTGGGGTCCGGTGGAGTATCCGGAGCTGCCCATCAGACCCAAGTACGTGCCACAGTCAACGCTCTGGCCTACAGAGACCGCGACGGACCACTTGGAGAGGTGACCGTAGGTGGTTGTACTGCCGTCGGGATGCTGGATCTTGACGTAGTTGCCGTAGCCGTAGCCCCCCGCACAGTCTGCTGTGGAGCATTCATCGAACTCGCCATCGTTGGTGACGATGACCGTCCCTTCACGGGCGGAGACGATGTCACGGCCAGCGTCCATGCCAGCCCAGGAGCCGCCGCCATAGTCGCTGCCGCCGTGACCGGAGTAGCGAATGGAGCCGCAGGCCCAGTCCACACCGGAGTGGTCTTTGTAGGCGGTGGGGTAGAAGTATCCGTAGTCGGCGTCGCCGAAGGGGGCGCGCAGGTCTCCGGCCATCGCTGCGGTGGCGAGCAACCAGATCATGGCAGCTCCACGGACTGTGGTCCGTCGGGACTGTTCCAGGTCAGCCGTGTCTGTTCAAAGGAGAGGGGGCCCTGGTGGGGTGGGGGAACAAAGCCTGGAGGAGGGGCGCCTGTTCCGGCGGAGACCACACCCACATTCGTGAGCTGCACTCTGTCGTGTCCATCGAAGGACGCCACCCACACCGAGGCCAGTCCGGTCTCTACATCGACCCAGGCGATCTGTGTTCCATCGGAGGAGATGGCCGCGCGGTCTCCATGGGCCACGACCTGGCAGTCCCACTCGGGCGCTTGGCAGGCCATCAGCTGGCCTTGCACGATGGGCGCTGGGTCGCGTTTGGTGAACACCAAGCGGGTGCTCTCTGCGTTCAGGGCCGGAGTGCCGATGGGCTCTTGCGCCAAGAGTTGGCTGTCCTGGGGGCCGCGCTCCAGCCAGAGGCCGGTCTCGTTCTGGCGCAAGACTTGGCCGCCGCTGAGGGGCCAGGTTCCCTGCCAGACCGGGAGGCTGTCCGTCTCCGGAGGCAGCTCCTTCTGCCAAGCGCTCTTGGCAGTGGGGGCCGAGGCGCCTGAGGCGTGGGTGTTGTTAGGCGGGCTCTCGGGGAGCGCACAGGCAAGGAAGAAGGGGAGCATTCCGGCATCTTAGGACGAGAGGGGGCTGGAGCCAAAGCCTTCGGCCGACGCGGCTGCCGGTAGGAGGGCGCTTTGGGTCAGTATGAATGTACGATCAGGTCCACGAGCTGGCCCTCTGGCGGGTGTGGTTGGTCCACGGTGGCGGTCTGTACGCAGCTCGCGAAGGCTCCTTCGGCGCCAAAGCTGGTCCATTGCCAGCCCTGGTTCCACTGAGCTGCTGCCAGTACCCGTTGCTCCGGGTGTTCGGTCTCCCAGGAGCAACGTGTGACCTGTGCGTGTAGGGCCTGCCGCCAGTTCTGGGCGGGCAGGCTGCCGAGTGCTCGAAGCTGCCGTGTGCCGGCCTCCAGCCATCGGCACTCAATCTCGCAGCCGGGGTGCTCGCCGTAGCAGTCGCAGTCTCCTGGGAGTGCGCTCTCCAGGGTCATTAGCCACCAAGCTGCCCGGACGTGGTCGTCCAAGGCAAAGGCCGCATCCAAGGCGTAGACAGCGATGGTGCTGCTCTGGTCCGGGAACTCCAGGACGGCTTGCTCCAGGGTGCTCCAGTCTGACTCCGTGAGCTCTGCGTGGGCGCCATGGGCCAGAGTTTCTACAGCAGCTTCCGCCACAAGGTCGTCTTCCGTCTCGGACAGGATGAACAGGGCCAGCTCGGAGGCGGCGCCGTAGTCGGTGTGCGAGCCGGCGATCTTGGAGAGGGCGTCGAGCTCGAAGAGCAGGGCAAAGTCGTTGACGGGGTGCTCGGGGTACTGCTCCTCGAGTGCCTCGACGATGGCCAGGACTTGGGTTGAGTCCCGTTCCCGGTCGTGGGCGTCCCACCAGGCCCGTGCTTCCGGATTGGTGTTCACGAAGTAGGGTCGCCCCTCGTAGGGGCGAGAGCCGAAGAGCTCTTGGAATTCATCGCTGTCGGCGCTGAGCTCGGCGCTGTAGTCCGTGTTGGACTGAACCCAAGCCATGTTGAGGGCCAGCAGTCCTTGCCAGGGATCCATCTCGTCCGGCAGCTGCTCCCAAGTCTCGCCCCTCTCGTCGGCCAGATTCAGGACCTCGGCCAAGGCTGTCTTTTGCGCGCTGGGAGGGAGCGCGCTGTTGGTGTCCAGGTATGCATCCCAGGCCGCGTAGGTCGGGGAGTCCTTCAGGCCGACCTCCTCAGCCCTTGGCATCCAATCCTCGGGACGCAGTTGCCGCATTCTGAACGTGCGGCGGTCCAGCCGGTCTTGCATCACTTTCCAGACCTCGACGGTCACGGAGGGGGGCTCCTCTTCCGCCTGCGGCGCTTCCTGGGCTGGAGGGGTTGAGGCGCTCTCCCTCTGTCGGTCCCTCTTCGCTTTCGCTCGCTTGGTCTCGCTCGGCTGCAGAGTGGGCCCTTGCTCTGCGGGGGCTTGTCCCATCCACAGGCCCAGCCCAATCGCCAAGAGTCCGATGACCACGACGAGCGCTGCGGGGTAGCGCCTCCTTGGGGTCGGCTGAGGAAGTTGGGTCATGGCAGAAGAGTCCCCTCAGCCTTTGCACGCCCGCGCTGCGTCTACCAGGGCGCCGTAGATTCGGCCTCCGTGGTCCAGCAGCTCTGGGTGCCACTGCACGCCCAGGGCGAAGGGGTGGTTTGGCAGCTCAATGGCCTCGATGACGCCATCGGGTGCTGTGGCGCTCACGCGCAGAGAGCCGGGATCTCGCACCGCTTGGTGGTGGGTGGAGTTGACCACTGGTCTGTCCCCCAACAGGTGTCCCAAGATGCCGCGGTGGGTGTGCAACAGGTGCCATCCTTCGGCGGGATCCGTGGGCTGCTCGTGCTCTAAGGCGCCCTCGACTTGGGTGCCGATGTCCTGGTAGAGGGTGGCGCCGGCGACCACGGCCATGGCTTGCATGCCACCGCAGACGCCCAAGACCGGAATGCCGCGCTCTAAGCAGAGGCGGGCCAGCTCCAGCTCGGTGTCGGTGCGGGTCTCTTTGATCTCGCCGAGGGCTTCGATGGCCGCCTCGCCGTAGTGGCGGGGGTGGATGTCGAAGTTGCCCCCGGTGATGACCACGCCGTCGACGTGCTTGAGCAGTTCTTCCAGGCGCGGCTCTCCAGGGGCCAAGAGCAGGGGCATGCCGCCGGCGGCCCTCACGCAGTCGATGGTGGACATGCCCACGAAAGCTTTTGCTCGGATGGGCCGTACTCGGGGAGAGTCGCCCATGCCGCCGCCCGCAGAGAAGTCTGTGCTGACCAGGATACGCATGGCCTCAGTCTACTGGAGCAGCCTTGGCAGGCATCGGCGTCATCACCAATCCGCACTCAAGGCGCAACCGGCGAAACCCGGAGCTGGCGCGGCAGCTCGCCTACATCCTGGGGGAGCGCGGCACGCTTCAGATGCCGCGGGACCTGGAGGCTCTGGACGAGGTGGCACGGCGCTTCCTGGAGCGGGAGGTGGAGGTTGTGGCCATCAACGGCGGCGACGGGACCAACCACCGGGTGCTCAGCGCTCTGCTTCGGGTCTATGGAGAGCAGCCCCTCCCCATCATCGCGATGCTGCGGGGCGGCACCATGAACACCGCGGCCCACGGCTTGGGGATCAAGGGCTCGCCCGAGGCCCTGTTGGGGCAGCTGACCAGCCTTTACGCCAGCGGGGCGCCCATGCCGCTGACCGAGCGCAACCTTGTCCTCGTGGACGACAACGCCGGCTTTATCTTTGGCAATGGGCTGATCAGCCGCTTTCTGGAGGCCTACTACAAGGGCTCCGAGCCCTCTCCAGCCAAGGCGGCCTGGCTGCTGGCCAAGGCGATCGGCTCAGCGGTGGTCCAGGGCCCCTTCATTCGAGAGCTGGCGGCGCCGATTCAGGCCGAGGTGCGCTTGGATGGGCGGCTCTGGCCGAGCCTTCCCTGGACCACCATCGGGGTGTCCACGGTGGATGACATTGGGCTGGGCTTTCGACCTTTTCATCAGGTGCTTCAGCACCCGGGCACCCTCCAAGCCGTGGGCATCGGCTGCACTCCGATGCGCTTTGCCAAGGCCTTGCCCACGATCTACCGGGGACAAGCCGTCGCGGATCCCGCCGTGATCACAGGCCTGGGAGAGGAGCTGGTGATCTCCGCGGAGGGGCCGCAGTCCTACATGATCGATGGGGACTTTCACCAAGGCGGCCAACGCATTGTCGTTCGCTTGGGACCTCGTGTGCGTCTGGTCACCTTCTGAGGGTGAGGCGCGGGCTCATGGGCCGGGTCCCGGATTCCGTATGAGGGGCTGTAGGGCAACCCCGCCCAGAGGACGACCCCCATGAGCCTCCGAATCGAGCCCCTTGAGGGACTTGACCAAGCACGTGCCCTGTCCCGCTGTGTCTATGAGACCTGTGGGCTCACCCACCACCGCCGTTGGCTCTATGAGCCCCAACAGGCGCTGGCCTACAACCACGCTGGCTATGTTTCCAGCTTCGTCGCCATGGAAGGTGACCGCTGCGTGGGCCACTTGGCCGGCATTCGGCCCTTCTTCGAGTTCGACTCCTTCGCGCCTCCAGCCGTTGAGCCGAAGTACCGCGAGATCGGCCTGAGCATCGTGGCCGACTCTCACCCAGCAGGCGAGGTGCGCGCGCTGCTGACCAGCGCGCTCTATGGCTGGGCCATCGAGGCCGGCTACGAAGGCATGGTCAACCGATGCGCGACCCACAGTCCGGACGAGCAAGCCCTTGAGCGGGCCATGGGTGGGGTCCCCACGGCGATGATGCTGGGCTCGGTGCCCCGGGCCACAGGCGGCGACATGGACGGGCGCTCATTGAGCACCTTGGTCAGCTGGGTCCCGATGCGAGGCAGTCAGTCCCAGAAGGTCTACGTGCCACGCATCGACCAAGACCTGTACACGGCCATCTACGACGAGCTGGGTGAGGACCGCGAGATCTGCGAGGTCAGCGATCTGCCGGCCATTGGACCGAGTACCCAGCTTCGGGTTCACTTCGACCCCAACCGACAGGTCGGCCGGGTGCACGTCTTGGATGCTGGCCCGGACCTGGCCCGCCGGGTGCTGGAGCAGGTGGAGTGGATGCTGGGCGGAAACATCCACCACGTGGCGGTCTACTCGCCAATGACCTCACCCTTCACAGCGCGTGCGCTGCTGGAGCTCAAGGGTCATGGTCTGTGCTTCGGTGGCGTGGTCCCCGGTTTGGACGGCGAGGACCTGATGGTGCTCCAGGGCCTTCGAGAACTGGACATCCGCGAGGAGGGCATCCACGTGTTGGATCCCCTGGGTCAGCGCTTGCTGGACCGGGCCTTGGCCGACTGGCGCCAGAGCCGCGGTCTGCAGCACCGACCCAAGTGGATCGAGGCCGTCTAAGGCTCAGGCCTCTTCCACCGCTTAGATGACGGCCGCGCAGAAGTCCACGCCTGCGAAGGCGCCCGCATCTGTCAGGCCACCGGTCGAGAAGACGTTGGCTTCGACGATCTTACCGCTGATGACGTCCAAGCCAGCGAGCAGGATGCCCTGGGCGTAGAGGGCCTGACCGGCCTTGCGGCCCAATGCCAGCAGCGTCTCTGAGGGCTCCACAGCGGTGGGACGGCCGCCCAGAGCGACGTTGGAGCGCAGCTCACCCTTGGCCGGGATCCGGCCTACGGCGGCGTAGTGGCCCTCCACCTTTAGGGGCTCTCCGGCCAGAACGATGAGGCGAACGTCCCCTTGTGCTGCGTCGGGCATGAAGTCCTGGCAGATGGCGGCGCCATCGCGGGTGAGCACCTCGATGATCTGCCGCAGGTTGGCTGGGGCCGTTGGGTCGATGAAGAAGACGTCGCGGCCTTGGGTGCCGCGCAGTGGCTTGAGCACCACGCGGCCAGGGGCCTTGGAGACCCAGCTGATGATCTGCTCCGCGTCGCGGCTGACCAAGCTGCTGGGGCTGCACTCGGGCGGCAGCATGGACAGGTTCAGCTTGGTCATGCTGCGGTGCAAGGCCATGGGGTCGTTGAGCACCTTGATGCCTTGATCCTGGGCAAGGGCCAGCAGCTCCAGGGCCATGGAGTGGGCCCAGACCTGGTCGTCGCGTCCGGGGTTGGTGCGCACCAGCACCCGGTCCCCGGCGAGAAGGGGCATGAGCCTGCTTTGCGCCTTGTGGAGCGCCGCGACCAGCTCTTCAAGGGTGTGGGCAGGGTGGGCCTGGGCCGCTCGCACAAACACATCCCGCTCTGGACTCAGACTTAGGGAGCGCATGTCGCTGACCCAGACCTGGTGACCTCGGTCTAGGGCAGAGGCGATGAGCGCGGTGGTGCTCTGAGCAGGCTTTAGGCCAGCGGTCTCGTTGACCAGGACATGAAGCTTCACTCTTGCTCCCTGGGCGCCACCACACCGATGTGCAGGATTCGGCCGCCCGTGGCGGTGACAGGGTTCACGCTGTGCCCGATGACCACGCCAGCGTGGGGGGCTTGGTAGCGGGCGATCTCATCGCCAAAGGGGTTGCGCAGCACGGCCACGTCGTCGCCGGCCAGCACATGGTCCAGGAGCTCGGGCAGGATCTCCAAGAGGCCACCGGCGTCGGTGTACATCCAGCCGGATTTGCTACACAGAATGGGGGGCAGCCCTGGGGTCTGGGGCCGCTTGCGCAGCATGCCCTGGTCCGCGAGGATGGCGCGAATGCCTGCTACCGAGCGGCGGATGAAGTCCTTCTGGTAGCGCTGGGGATTGCCGATCTCCAAGGTGATGGCAGGAACGTCCAGGTCGGCTGCAGCGCCTCGAAGGGTGCCGTCGGTGGGCGGGTTGTGCACGATGAGCTGAGGACGCAGCAGCTTGGCCATGTGGCGGGTCTTGGGGCTGCTCATGTCCGCGCGCACGTAGAGGCTGTTGACCCGCCCGGCGCTGGCTGTGTGAAGGTCGACGAGCACGTCCAGGTGAGCGACCACCTGGTGGAGGAGCCGATGGGCGTAGAGTTGCCCGGAGTGGCCCCCTTCCTTGCCTGGGAAGAGGTGGTTCAGGTCCCAGCCACCCATGAAAAGGCGCCGGTTGCCCAAGAAGCCTGGGATGTTTGAGACGAGCACGCCGACTACGGTGCCCTTGAGGGCCTGTAGATCCAGGCCGTGCAAGACGCGCTGCACCACCGGGATTCCGTTGATCTCGTTTCCGTGGAGTGCGGCGGTGAGACCGAGGGTGGGGCCTGGACGACGGCCCTTGGCCACAAGAATGGGGAGCTCAATTGGGCGACTTAGGGCATCGCTGCCGATGCTCAATAGGACCCGGGTCAGGCTGGCCGGTGGCAAGTCCGCCAGGGCCAGGGTGTCCATCTGCTGTGCTTGGGTCATTCGCAGATCTCCGAGGCGAGCGCGGCGTCGGGGTTGAGCGCTACAAAGCGGCGCTTGCGGAAGCGGCCCTTGGTGGTGATCAGCTCCTCGGCCACGCGGTCGATGGCTTGGATGGACAGCACGGTCTGGATGTAGCCCTCGGTCAGGTCATCCAGGCCGATGCCGAGCTGGTTGAAGTCCTTGCGGTCCATCAGGAGCAGACGGTTGGGCTCGGTGGTGAACTGACCGTCACCGGTCTTGACCGAGAGGTTGGTGCCCAACATGCTCCAGCTGTCCATGTCCGGGGTGATGTTCTTGGCCAGTGGTGCGCGGGCACGACGGGCGTAGAGGGCCAGCGGATAGAAGCCCTGCTCGCTTGCGCCGACCATGAAACGCACGTCGGCAACGTAGATTCGTCCTCGGTGATCCGGCACGGTTCCTATGTGGTAGAACTGACCCTCCTTGCTCTTGGAGCTCCAGCTCGCGTTGCCGATCAGCGCCTGAACGATCAAGCGTCCGTAGCGCAGCGGGCTGTCCATGAAGGCTTGGAGCTCCGCTGGAGTGGTCAGGGTGTAGACCCCTTGACCCGCGTTGCTGTACGGATCTTTGACCACGGCCACGCCGCCCATCTCGGCCACGATGCCGGGCACCTCTTCGCGGGTGACATTCCAGCGGGTCTCTGGGGTTCGGATGCGCAGCCCGCTGTCCGCCAGCCGAAGGTTGGCCTGGTGGTAGGCGTGGGCCGCCAGCAGCTTGTTTCGTCCACCGGCCAGGCAGGCCACCACGGGGTTGAGGACCGCGGTTCGGGTCAAGGGTGGGATCCGGTCCCAAGGACGTTGTGTGACGTAGCGGAAGGCGGCGCGAAGGGGCGTCCAGTTGCCTTCGGGGTCCTTGACGGAGAGCACGCCGTCATCGCTGCAGCGCACGGCGTCCCTGCCCTCGCTGGTGGGGAGACGGGCCAAGAGGACCCGCTCTCCGGTCAGGTCTGCGAGCACGGAGGCGTAGCCGGTGACCTCCATCTCGTTCTTGTCCCAGAGCACGGCCAAGGCGCCTTTGGGTAGGCCCCGTCGCTTGAGCAGGGGCAGAAAGCTGCGCTCCAAGAGCGTGGCGTAGCCACCCCGCTCGTCTTCCTCGTTGCGCAGAGGCATCGACTTCTGGCCGGAAGGGGAGGAGTTGACCTCGATCACGACGTTTCGGCGCACACCATCGGGGGTGGTGGCGTGGATCAGGTCAGCTCCAGCCCATCGCAGGTAGCGGGTGGGCTGGTTGAGCACCTCGTGCACGGCCTCGGGGCTCGCCTCGGGATGCAGGTGGCAGTATCGCTGTGCGATGCGCGCGTTGCCCAAGGAGCAGGAAGTGCCGCACCAGGGGGTGCAGCTGCGCGTTTGGAACGCGCGGGTAGAAGTGATTCTCAGCCTGGTAGTTACCGGGCTGCACCCAAGAAGAGAGCTCAGACATGTGCCCCCCTGTTGTCGAGGAGTGTGGAGGGCTGAAGACTCCGGAAACTTGGAATCTCAGCCGGCCACGCGTCTATCTCAAGTCAAAGCGGAAGACCTCTACTCCGGCCATCAATTCGTCTCCGGGCTCCAAATTAATTGAGCGGCCATCTTCCGGAACGGTGCGGAAGCGCTGTCCAGGCCTGCGGAGGAAGAAGGGCGCGAACTCTCCGGGCGATCGCTGGTAGCTCTCCAGGTAGTCCGAGAGGCGGGCGACCTTTCCATCGAAGTACAGGGTCGCCACGACGGGTCCCATGCGCACCCGGTGGTCCGTACCCAGGGGGAGACCTTGGGTGAAGAGGCTGGCGACGATGCGGTCGCTCAGGTCGACGGCCAAGAGACGGCCGCGGGGGTCCGGCACTTCGGTTGTGGGGTCCAGCGCCATGAGCACAGCGAAGTCCTCGTCGCCGTCCTCGTCTCGTCGGATGACTTCGATCAGGACGTCGTCCAGACCCTTGCCTTGGGTAATGGGCTCGCCGTTCTGCGTCAGTCTGGCCTCGTACTCGGAGAGCAGCTCGATCTTGCCGCGGTGGCCGCGGATTCGAAGGGTGCAGTAAGTCTGCTCCTCGAAGACCTGATCCTCCTCGACCTTGTTCTCTGGCACCACCACATCACAGCCGTAGTGGTTGCCGATCTTCACCTCGCCGCTCAGGGCCCAACCAATGTGGAGCAGGCGTGCGGGGCGAGCGAGCTGGTGTTGGATCTCGTCTTCGTCCACGACGGCCACACCCATGTACTCGGGAATGAAGGTGGCTTGAGCTGGCTGTCTTGGCGCAGGCGAGGCCAACTTGGGCGCTGTCCTGGGAGCCGGAGCCTTGGCCTCCTCCTTGCGCAGCTCTGCGACAAAGTTCTGCACATCAGGCGGGTTGAGCACGGATGGGCCGGGCAGCTCGGTGGCTGGATCGCCCAGGTCTTCTTCGAGCTCGGGCTCACTGAAGGCCTCCTCGAAGCTGTCGTCGTAGCTGTCGTCGAAGGTGTGGCGGTCGAAGCTGGGACCGTCTCTCTCGCTGTTCTCTACCTCCACCAAGCGCTCTGGCGTCTGTGCCTCATCGCCCATCACGTCAAAGTCCTGACGGGGTGCAGCCGGACCCGGAAGGCCGTAGAGAGCGCCGCTCTCATCGGTGATGTAGCCGCTCTCTTGGATGGGCGCGGGGGCACGGGGCACAGGATCCTGTGAGTGGGCCGGTGGCTCTGGGGTCTCGTCGAGCTCGAGCACGTCGGGACGGCTGGCTTCCAAACCCATCAGGGAGTCGTAGCCATGAGAGGTGATCTCGGGCAGCCGTGGAGGTAGCCCTTCTTCGCCAAGGCCAGCGGCTGCAGGCAGGTCTGTGGTCTGCGGCGGCTTGCGAGCGTTCAGCAGAGCATCCAAGGAGGGCGTTGCGCTGCCAGGAGAGGGCTTGCTGGGGCTGTCTGGCCCGCGAGTATCTCCACCGCTGCGGGAGTTCAGGATCTCGTCGATGAGGCTCGCGGGCGGCTTTCCAGTGCGGTTGGCGCGGCGGCGTTCCCTGTCGGCGGTGTTCTCTTCCACCGAGTCGGCCCAGGTGTCGCCGTCGGCGGCCTTGGCCAAGCTCTCTGCGGTCAGCTTTGGGGGCGGTGGTGCGGCCTTGGGTGGAATCGTTCCACCCTCATTGCCGTAGCTCACGCTGAACAGGCAGTTCCCGACCAGGACCTCGTCGCCGCTCTGCAGCACCATGGTGCGGTCACCATCTTGCTTGGTGGGGACCAGGGAGTGCACGCGGCCGTCCCGGCGAACGTAGGTGTAGCAGTGCTTTGCGATGCTGGTCAGGGCCGGGTCGCTGGCCAGATCGATCTCGGCGTGCTTGGAGGCCACCATGATCGAGTCTGTGTAGAACTGGCTCTTGCGAATCTCACCGGAGCGGGCCCGGATGACACCAGAGTTGCTGTTGTCCAGCCAGGCGATGTTGTCGTTGTGCGGCTCATCGGGGAGCTGCACTTTGTTCCGTCGATCACGGCCGATGCCGTAGGTGCCGCCGAAGACCATGTGGGTGCTGGTCGCCGGACGCAGGATCTCGCCCAGGTAGGGCCAGCCAGGCTCCGAGACGTTTCCGCTCAGGTCGCGGTACTCCAGCAAGTGGGGGCCGACCTTGAGTGTGAGGTTGCCGCGCACGGGCTGCGGACTTTCGAGGGGAACAGCCGCGCCATCTACCCGGACCTCGGGCTTGTGGATGACCAAGCTGACTTGGTTTGCGCGCACTTGGAAGGTGGCGGCGCGATCCAGGGTGCGGGTGGTCAGGGTGCCGTTGCCGCTGACATACACGTCGTAGCCGCGCATGAACTTGTGGAAGTGAACCTTCTGGAGCAGCGCGCCGCGCTCTTTGAGCGTGAAGATGCGTTCCTGGACCGACTCGGGAACGATGGTCTTGTGACCCAGGGATTCTAGGCTTCCTGTGCCCATGAAGCTCGGGGTGGGCTCAACCTGCACGGGGGTGGGCATCGCAATGCCCGGAAGCGAGGCCGCCGAGGATGGAGCGACCGGCTCGTCGGGAACGATCGAGTCCATCAGGGCCAGGATCAGGTGGGCGATGACCTCGCCGTTGGTGTCCATCAAGGTCAGGACGTTGGCCCCGGCCTCCTGGTTGGAGACCACCGAGTACTTGGACTGCAGATCCGGGTCGATGATGTGGACGAAGTTTCCGTCCAAGTACTGCTGCAGCCGGTACAGTCCAGGCTCTTTGATGGCGAAGTGACTGTAGCTATCGAGCCAGTGGTTACCAAGGGTAAAGCTGACTTGATCGGAATAGAGTCGGCCGACTTCCCGATAGCCTTCCCACACGTCCGGGAGGTTCAGGTGAACGGCTACGACCGGGCGCGAGGTCTGACTGGGCACGGTGTAGTGGTTCGGCAGCAGACCAGTGACGAACTCGCCTGGCTCCAGGTTGTAGTTCTCGCCGGCCATCTCCGGCCCGCCGTCTGCGATCACATGAAAGCAGAGACCCCGTGAAGCGAAAAGCAAGGGGAAGGCCGCCTCGCGGGAGAGCTGATCAAACTGGTTGTCCAAGGCGCGCGCGGCGGTGTCCGCCCATGGCTCCTGGAGCTGATTGAGGCTGCGAGACCAGTCCGCGCTGTTCACGATGATGAGCACGTCCGTGAAATCGGCGGGGTTGTCCCGGGTGCGCGCGCTCAGATGCGCTGCCAATCCGGTGCCGCCGTCGGGCTGCCAGATCAGCGTGGGATCGGCGATTACGTCGCCCCCGGCGCTGTGCCTTTGCAGACGGCCGTCGAACCAAGGCGCCTCCGGCTCTAGCCCTGCAGACTCTCCAGAGAGACCCTGGGCGTTGCCAGACGAAAACAAGCGCGAAATCCAATCCGAGACAGCCATCGACCCTCCATGAGGATGTCGTTCGTTGAACCTACTCCGTGCAGGGTCGATGCCGCAAAGACCGGAGGCCCTCAAGCCGTTAGCTTGGCGACCTCAGGAGGTCCCCCATGGCTCAAATCCGTCCATTCCGTGGCGTTCGCGCCAACCCAGAGCGTGCTGCTGCCGTGGTTGCGCCCCCCTACGATGTGCTCGACGAGGCCGAGGCCCGGGCCATCTTGGAGCGTCGCCCAGAGTCTTTCATTCAGGTGACTCGGCCCGAAGTGAACCTGCCTCCCGGCACCGACTCTCACAGCGCAGAGGCCTACGCAGCGGCGCATCTGGCTCTGCAGACTTTGTTGGCCAAGGGGATCCTCGAGCGGGAAGAGAAGCCCAGCCTGTACCTCTACGCCCAGCGCATGGGGGAGCACCGGCAGACCGCGCTGATGGCTCTGTGCCCGACCGCCGACTACGACGCCGGCACAATCAAGAAGCACGAGTTCACCCGTCCGGACAAAGAGCAGGATCGGGTCGATCACATCACCGGCGTGAATGCGCAGACCGGATTGGTGTTCCTGGCCTACAGGCAGCAGGAGCAGGCCAAGTCGGCTCTGGACAGCGCCCAGGCGGAGCACCTCTTCACCGTCACCAGCGAAGATGGTGTCGAACACTCCCTCTCCCGGATCTCGGGACCCGCTGACATCCAGGCCATACAAGCGGCCTTTGGTGAGATGGAGGCCCTCTACATTGCCGACGGCCACCACCGCTCTGCAGCGGCCAGTCGAGTGGCCCAGGCCCGTGGCGGCGAAGGGGAGGCTGCCTGGTTCCTGTGTGGAATCTTCCCGGACGATTCCCTGTACTGCATGGCCTACAACCGACTGGTCAAGGATCTCGCGGGCTTCTCAGCGGCGTCCCTCAAGCAGGAGCTCTCAGAGAACTTTGAGATCCAAGACGGGGTGGACGCACTGCCGAGCAAGCGCGGCAGCTTCACCATGTACTTGGAGGGGACTTGGTCCTTGCTCACCCCCCGCGCCGGGGTGGTGGACGAGAGCGATCCCGTCGCCCGAATCGATGCGGCGGTGCTTCAGGACCGCGTGCTCGCACCCCTGCTCGGCATCGAGGACCCTCGCCGCGATGTGCGGGTAGGCTTTGTGGGCGGCATTCGTGGGGCCCAGTACCTGCAGGATGCTGTGGACCAGGGCCGCGCTGCGATCGCCTTCCACATGTTCCCCACCGGATTGGACCAGCTCTTCGCGGTGGCAGACGCGGATCGGGTCATGCCCCCGAAGTCCACCTGGTTTGAGCCCAAGCTGGCTGGCGGGATCCTGGTCCACACCCTGGACTAGGCTTTCGCTGTGATGCTTGCCAGGGATGCTTGGTAGGATCGACTCACCCCGGAGCCCCTCATGTTGTTGATGCTGTTGGCTTGCGCCTCCAAGACCCCCCAGGTGGGCGAGTCTGCGGCGACCGCCCCGGCCGCTCCTACCCCTGAGCCCGCTACCGAGACGGTCGCCGAGCCCAAGGGTGGAGAGACCCTGGCCTTCCACATGAGTGAGCACTACGCCAAGACGCTGGTGGCCCGGGACAGCTTCATCCACGGTGAGATCGGCGCAGCGCGCGAGGCCCTTGCTTGGATTGGTGCGCACCCGGAGCCTCATGGCATGCCGGAGGGTGCCGCGCCCTTCCTGCTGCAGATGCAAGAGGCCGCCATCGCGGGCGCAGAGGCTTCAGACCCGAGTGGCACGGCCAAGGGCATCGCCGACCTGGGCGCTGCCTGCGGGAGCTGCCACGCGGCCTTTTCGGTCTCGCCGGGCATCGAGGTCGGGACCGCTCCAGCCCCTTCGACCGAGCTGATGCCCCACATGATGCGGCATCAGTGGGCGGTGGGCGCCATGTGGGTCGGCCTTGTGGTCCCCTCCGAGGATGCTTGGTCCCAAGGCACCGCGGCGATGTCCGAGGCTGCTCTTCCGGAGGGAGCCTACGAGGTGCCCCAGGTCAGTGAATCCGCATGGAAGCATGCCGAGACCGCCCACGCTGCGGCGGCCTCCCAAGACGCAGACCGCAGCATGACCTACGCCACCGTGGTGGCGAGCTGTGCGGGCTGTCACTCTGAGATGCGTGGCGAGTAGAGAGCCTTCAGTCTTGGCCGTCTAAAGGTAGAAGGTCAGCTCGGGCACCATGTGGGCCAAGGCGTCCTTCAGACTGTCCCTGGAGGAGTTCTGAAGGTCTTGGGCCGGGGAGGGCGTCTCCGCCTTCTTAGCGACGCCTTCAAAGGGCAGCCCGCCGCAGACCAGGGTCTTGCTCTCCGTGTCGTAGAGATAGACCCGCGCCCGCACGTGCCCAGGCACGTAGGTGGCGTTCTGAAAGTCTACTTCTGGGAAGCGCAGCTCGTCCTCCACGCTGACGCCCAGATAGCGCTTGGCCAACAGCCATTGAACTTGGCGACCGGTGCCGACCAAGTCCGAGTCGCTCATCGTGGCGCTCGGCCCCAAGCGTCCGTTGAACTCGCTGGGAACGCCGGCTCCGATGTAGTGGGGAGCATCCTCCGTGCCGGCCGCAACTGCGCGGGCCCAGTTGGACTCCACGATGTAGTGGTTCCCCTCTGCGCTCACCGTGCTGCAGCTCAGAGGCAGATTCGGGTCGGCAGACTCCGCTGCGCTCACCGCTTCAGCCAGGCGTGCGTGCAGGGTGTCTACCAGGGCCTTGTGTTGGGCGACGTCCCGCATGCAGGTGCCGGTCGCCCAGTCCTCGTCGCCGACCGGCTTGAACTGGCTCCCCAAGCACTGCAGCTCGGGCCCGCACTCCTCGGTCTCCTTGCAGCGCGCATACTCGACCAAGTCGGACTTGGGGGGCTCCGCGGAACCGAAGCAGCCTAAGAGCAAGTAAAACACAGGGAAATCCTTGGAATTTCCTGCGTTCTAACCGCTCAGAGGCCGGGGGCTTCCCGAACGGAGATCAGCTCTCCGAGTCCCTTCGCCCGCTCCAAGGCCGAGAGGAAGGTGGGGGCGGAGATCACGCTGAGCTGGACCCCTTCGGCGTTCGTGTACTCGGCCGTCCACAGCAGCATCTCAGCGCGCTCTGGCGTAGTCGAGGCCACTGGACGCCGGCGCACAGGCACGCTGGGTTGCTCAATGGTCTCTGCGAGCGAGCTGGCCAGTGAGCTGACTGGGGACATGCTCTCTTGAACCGTCTCGACCAGGGCCGCGACCGGAGACATGGCCAGCTCCACTTCTTCGAGCAGATCCTCCACGCTTGGATGTGCCGGCAGCGCCGCCGGCTCCTCGATCTGAGGCGCTGGCTCCTCCTTGGGCAGAGGTTCCGGCACGAAGCGTGGCGGGGACGGGGGCTTGCTCAGCTCCCGGCGTGGCGAGGCCTGAAGCTCTGGAGTCTCGGGCTTGGTGTGCTCGGCTGCCCGGCTCAAGGCCTTGGAGATTCGAGCGGCGGCTAGGGCGCTGTTCCTTGATCCGCCAGGCTCATCGTCGCCTCCGTCGGAACGGGGGGTGAGCTTGCGGACTCCGACCCGTGGCATACGCCGGCGGGTCGTGCGTCCGTCACCTTCGGCAGTGGTAGGCAGACTGGATGGCTTCAAGCCGCGCATCTCTTCGTTGCGCTCTGGGCTGACCACCCGACGTCGGCGGCTTGTCTCGCCCTCGTCAGGTGCTCTGGGAGCGGGAGCCTCGTCGCTTCGAATTCTACCCAGAGTGTTGGCCAACTTCTGGGCGCCTTCGTCCACGCGGCTGGCGCTGCGTTCGGGGTCTACACGGCTGCGGGTACGCTTGACGACCACCGTGGGAACCACGGGTTCGGAGCGGTTGTAGCGCTCACGGACCGGGCGCTCGGGCCGTGGGGGCTTGGCCTTCTTTGGCTTGCGCACCTTGGGCTTGGGCAGAGTCTTGGGGTTGAATGCTTCGATCTTGCGGCGCAGTCGGGCGCCCTTGATGAGCTCGGGTGTGACACCGATGTCGGCGGCCAAGCTGTCATCTGGACAGGTGCCCAAGCGCTCAGCGGCAGCGAGCAGCTCGGGTGGTTCGTTGGTCAGCCCGCAGCGCTGCGCAGCCCGGCGAAGGCGCCTCGGATTGGTTCCGAAACGCTTTGCGAGAGCCCGCAAGGATTCCTTGCCGTAGCTCTGCGTGAAATCTTCCCACCAAGGCTCTTGTTGAGCCGCGTTGGTCTGCTCCATCTGTGCTTTCTCTCGTCCGACTAGGGGTTCCGAGCGTCTGGATTCGGCGGCACCGCCGATGTGGTCACTCAGGAACTTGGAATGTTGTTCTCTTCTTCGATCGAATCAACCCACCCCGGCGCTTGAGTCTCACGTTCCGAGGGTCCCGTCAAGGTGGATTCGCTTAGCGGAAGTGGTCCGCTGAATTCAGCGCATTGCACCAATCCCCTCCCTCGGGTATCGGCGGCGTGTCCGGAGGACTTGTGGTCTTTTACGTGTTTCTACTCACTCTGCTCTTTCCGGCGGCTTACGCCCAGGACTTGCCGAGCTGTGAGAGCCCTGCCCAAGCCGCGGATACGCTGCTCGCGTTGCTCCAACCGGAAGACTTCCGCCCCAAAGAGGCGGCGGCGTGCTTGAACCTGTCGCCGGCGGCAGAGTCCAAGGGCCCAAAGCTGGCCGCCCAGCTCAAGGAGGTCCTGGACGCGCGGGGCTACTACATCAAGGTGGCGGAGCTCCCTGGGCCTGACGATGTCATCCCAGAAGAGGTGAAGAGCTTCCCCTTGGTGGACGCTGAGCCAGTCATCTACCTGGAGAAGGTCGGAGACCGCTGGTTGTGGTCCTCGGATACGGTGCGGGCCATCCCCGAGCTGCACGCCGCGACCTTCACAGGCTTTGGCAGCACCGTGCGCAAGGCGCTGCCTCCCAGCTTCCAGACCCCACTTGTCGGTCCGCTGAAACCCTGGCAGTTCGTGGTCTTTGGGCTCTTGCTGGCCGCCGCCCTGCTCGGGGCCTTGCTGGTCAACCTGGTGCTGCGGAACTGGCTGCTCCGGCTGGTCAAGGGCTGGGGCTTGGCCATTGACGAGCAGACCTTCGAGCGCACACGAGGCCCGGTTCGCGCGCTTGTCTTTTGCACCATCTTCTTGGTGGGCATCAGCGAGATGGCGCTGCCGGTGCAGGTCAGCGTTGTGCTGCTCTTCATGACGCGCGTTGCGCTGGCTGGTACCGCCGTCGTCATCGGGCTGCGCTGGATCGACGTCTTCTCGGGTGTCTTCAAGCAGCGCGCGGCGCAGACCGACACGCGCATGGACGACCAGGTGGTGCCTCTGGTGGCCCGCCTGCTCAAGTTCATCGTCTCGGCCACCGCCTTGGTCTTTGTGCTCTCCAACTTGGGCATTGACGTTGGCGGCCTCATCGCTGGTCTGGGCATCGGCGGCATCGCGATCGCCTTTGGCGCTCAGGACACCGTTGCCAATCTATTTGGCAGCATCACAATCTTTGCCGATCGCCCCTTTCAGGTCGGCGACTGGGTCAAGATCGGTGGCGTAGAAGGCGCGGTGGAGGAGGTGGGCTTTCGCAGCACACGAATCCGTGCCGTGTCCTCCTCCGTGGTCACCGTGCCCAACCGCACGGTGGCCGGGGCTGAGATCGACAACCTGGGGCAACGCACCGCCCGCAGAACGAGCACAACTCTGGGGCTGACCTACGGCACCGACCGGGCGCGTTTGCAGGCCTTCATCGAAGGCGTGCGGCAGATCATCAATGCCCATCCCTTCACCCTGGCCGGGCCCATCGTCGAGCTGAAGGACTTCGGAGCCAGCAGCCTGGACGTGATGGTCATCTTCAACATGAAGGCCGACGACTACGCCGGTGAGTGCGCCATTCGTGGGGAGATCTACATGCAGTTCATCGCTTTGGGCGAGGCGCTGGAAGTGGACTTTGCCTTCCCAAGTCAGTCTCTGTACATGGAGAGCACGCCGGAGCGGCCACTGCAGGCCAAGCAGGTGGTGTCCGCCGAGGAGCTGCAAGCGCGCATCGACGCGGTAGCGCCCTTGCCGGTGCTCGGCCCCCACGATCAGGGCGTGGTCGAGCCCACGGACTAAAGCGCGCTCCGCTCAGTCGGCGGTGCAGGCGCTCATGCTGCCGGCCGCTGACACGCAGAGGCTCAAGGCGCGGTCGCTGGGGGCTCCAGCGGCCTTGGTGTAGTCCAGCCACTCGCGGGCGTAGTCCAAGGTCACCCCGCGCCACTTGGCGGTCAGGGCGTCCGCCTTGGCGCTGGGGTCGGCCACCAGGTTTTGCTCGGCGTCCTGCCAGAGCTCGGCGGCCGCCTCGGTGCGCAGGCGGTACAGGCTGCTCACGCGCGCCTTGTAGAGCTCTCCCTTCCAGTTCTGCTTGTTCTCTAGGGCGCGGTTGGCCCACATGATGGCTTGCTCGCCCTCCTCGACGCCTTGTTTGTAGAGGTGTAGGGCGAAGAGGAAGCAGAGGTCCGGGTCGGACTGGGTGATGTCCAGGAGATGGCGTTCCACCAAGAGCGCCCATTGATCCTTGTCTCCGCTTGCCTCGGCGTTGGCGATGAGCAAGCGGGAGAGCTTGTCTTGCTCGGTCTGAGGGGACTTGAGCATGCGCTTCTCAATACAGGCGATTCGCCCAGGGGAGAAGCGGCCCATCAAGGCGTCGGGCTCCATGGCCACGATGTCCTTGCAGGTGTCGTCAGAGAGGCTGGACTTGGGTGGCTCGGTGGTCTGGAGCTCGGCCACATCGGGGCCCTCTTCGCCATCGGGGCTGCCCTGCCGGAGCAGGTTTTCCTTGTCGGCCAAGAGCAGCTTGGCCTCTTCCACCACGCTCATCGGTGGAATCCACTCCACGCTGACCCGGTGCTGAGACCATTGGTCCACAAAGCGTTCCAGGCTCTCAGGGGGCATCTGACCGGACTCGATGGCCGCCAAGAGGGAGAGCAGTGCGTCCTCGGCGGCGTCTTGGGCCTCTCGCTCGGCCAGGGCGACGCGGCGGTTGAGATCCTCTTTGCCCCAGGCCAACAGGTCCTCGGTCTTGGGGCCGTCTGCGCGCACGCGCTTGCCCGAGACCACCCAGTCTTGGAGCTCCGTGCTCACCGTGGAGCGCTGGGTGCGGCCCAAGGCCCGACTGGATTCACGGACCCAGAGCTGGGCTTCGTCCAAGCGAACCAAGCCGTCGCCGTCCATGTCGCCCCAGCCCTGCAGGGCACCCAGGGCCAGGTAGGTGAACAGGCCGTGGCCGCTGGGCTCAAAGCCTCGGGCGCCGCCGCGCTCATCTCCAACCCAGAGCACCACCTTGTCGTAGGGATCGTCACCCCAGTCGATGGCCTTTGGCGGGGTGGGGGCCAGCTCGCTTCGCGCACTGCCATCGAAGCTGGCATCGATCAGGATGAAGACCTTCTCGGCTCGGCTTCGGGCGGCTGCTTCCTGAAGCGCGATGAGGGAGATGCCGGCCTTGGGGTCCTCGAGCTTGGAGTCCGCTCCCAGAAGTCGGGGGACGCCATCCACGATTCGGCCTTGGCCAGAGAAGGTGATCCACAGAGTGCCGCCCTTCTTCACCCGCGCCATGGCCCGGTCTACGGCATCCTGCATCGCCCGGTTGCTGGGGTCCATTGCCACTGTGGTGCGGCTCTTGCTGGGGCCCCAGGTCTCGCGCAGCCAGCTGTCGGCGGCGCTGGCGTCGGCCAAGGCGTAGGGCACATCCTCCAGGTGGTGGTAGTCCTCTACGCCCAGCACCACGATGGCGTCCCGTTTGCTGCGGGTCCCCGTGTCAATGCTCTTGTCGATAGAGGGCAGGTCTGCAGCCCAGGCGCTGGCGATCAAGCAGAAGGTCATCATGGCCGGATATTACACTCCGCTGGAGTCAAGTCTTGTGACGCCCCTCTTGTTCCTTCCCGCCCCCGAGCCAGCGCCAGCGCGTCGGCTGCCCCTGCGTCCGCTGCCTCCGTATCGCTACCTACCTGGGCACGGCCCACACCCCTTTCGGCACCCCGCGGGGCACGCCTACCTTGCAGGACAAGCCCCTGTGGCGCCGTTGTGGGAGCCAATCGTGCCCCCCGAGCAGGATCCCTTGTGGCTCTGGCCGATGGATCTCTTCGACCAGCGCTTCTTTTGGGAGGCGCACGAGGCCTGGGAAGGCCTATGGCATCAGCTCCCCCGCCAGAGCCCACGGGCCCAGCTTCTCCAAGGCCTGATCCAGGTCAGCGCCGCGGTGCTCAAGTCTCACTTGGGGCAGGAGCGCGCCGCGCGCAGCTTGATCACGGCGGCCAGACCTCGTGTGGGGAAGGGGGGATGGACCATTGATGGCGGGCGACTGTTGGCCCGCACGGAGCACTTCATGAAGGGGGGACCATGGCCTCTGATCTGATCGACGCCCGAGGCCAGGCCCTCCACCTCAAGGCTCCGCCGCGGCGCATCGTCTCTCTGGTTCCCAGCACCACGGAGAGCTTGTTTGCCTTGGGGCTGGGGGAGCGCGTGGTTGGGGTGACCCGCTTCTGCGAGAGCCCGTCCCAGGTCAAAGAGCTGCCCAAGGTGGGCGGCACCAAGGATGTGGACCTGGACCGGCTTCTGGCCCTGAAGCCGGACCTGGTCATCGGCAACGTGGAGGAGAACAGCGCGCAGATCGCCGAGCAGGTTGGGGCTCACTTCCCCCTATGGATGGCCTTCCCCAAGTCGGTGGACGATGCGCTGCAGGACTTGCGGGATCTGGGTGCGATCTGTGGGGTTCAGGACGCCGCTCTGGACTGGGTCGCGCGCATCCAGAGGGCGCGGGACTCCCTGGTGCCGACGCCCTTCACCTACCTGTACTTGATCTGGCGAAAGCCTTGGATGGCGGCAGGGCAGGACTGCTTTATCTCGGCCTTGCTCCAGGAGTTTGGTGGAGAGAATCTACTGCCTGGACGCTATCCAGAGCTGGCCCTGGAGCAGATGCAGGCGCTGCGTCCCGACCGCGTGCTGCTCTCCAGCGAGCCCTTCCCCTTCTCGGAGAAGCACCGTGCCGAGCTGGAGGGACTGGAGACGGCCTTGGTAGATGGCGCTCTGTGCTCTTGGCATGGTGTGCGGCTGGAGCGGGCCTTCTTGGAGCTGGGCGTGCAGCTCGGCTAAGAGCGGGGCTACTTGGTCTGGTAGAGCTGCACGTAGCGATCGGAGAGGGCTGTAGCGACAGAGGCCCAGTCCAGGAAGTTGTCGTTGCCGCTGCCAGCCTGATCCCCCACGCTGTCCCGCTTGTTCTCGTTCACCTTGGCGTAGCCGATGCCCTTCTCGCCTTGGCCGACCAAGTGGCCCCAGGGGTCGTCCACGCGCAGGCCCTTGTCCTCGATCCACTGCAGGCGGATGATGTGGCGGAAGGTGCCCTGCTGGATGCCGAGTGTGGCTTGGGCGCCGGCTTGCATGTGCGGGGTGATGTGGGTCTCGAACCACTTCTTGGCCGCCGCGGCGTTGGTGAAAGTGGGGGTGTCGATGGTCTGGGACTTCAGGCCGCGCTGTTTGGCGTAGCGTTCGCGTTGATCTCCTTCGATTCGGCTGCTGTTGCCGCGGCTGTAGAAGTCTTTGTAGATCGCCTCTTCACCTTGGGTCGTGGCGGTGTCCCCCACGTTCATGCCCAAGCCCTCGAAGGCCATGGCCATGGAGGTGAAGTTGCAGGTGGTGTCTGGGTTCTTGCTGTTGTCGCGCTGGTTTCGGTAGCGCGGGGCAGCGTTCAGCTTCTCCAGCAGCTCAATGCGCTCGGAGTTGGACAGGCCCTCGCCAAGGACGGCCTGCCGGGCCGCTCCGATCTGGGTGGGGTCTTTTTGGGCTGCGTTGACCTGCTTCTCGGCGACCTTTGCGGCCTTGCTTCTGCGGCTAAACCAGCCCATGGGGTGCTCCTTGTTCTGAGAGGGTAGTGGTTCAGCGGTGAAACACGATCGAGAAGGCAGCGTCCGGCGTCAGCTCGACGAAGTGCAAGGTCTCGGGGGGCACCACCCAGCTCTCCCCGGCGCCCACCTCCGCGCTCGGCTTCAGCTCTCCGGCCAAGAAGTAGCGCAGGCGTCCAGAGTGCACTTGGATCAGCCCCCAAGTGCCGGCCTTCAGGCTGTGGTCCTTGAGCAGGCCCCTGGGCACGGTGTCGACGCCAAAGCGTGGTGTGGTCTTGTAGGGTGCAACCCCCGGAGGCAGGCTCACTCCTCGATCTCCTCTTCACCCGAGCAGATCTTGGAGAGGCGCTCGCTGGCCCCCAGAGACTTGTTCACGGCGTAGTTGAGCACCAGGGGATCATCGGGCTCCAAGCCAGCTCCGTAGGGCTCGGCCCAGACGGCCAGCATGCGCAGGGTCTTGTCGTTGTCCTGCTGCACGTTGAGCTCGATGGAGAAGGCCTGAATCAGGCCGTTCTTGCCCTCTTCATCCCAGACGGCGTCCCGGTTGAAGGTCAGGATGGCCATCGCGCCGATCTCCTCGTCCTCCACCTCGTAGATGCCGTGGCGCAGGTCCAGGCGCAGCTCGTAGGGCTCCATGTCGGCGGTGAGCACCTTGTCGGGGTCGGCCTGGTTCTTCGTGAAGAGGATGGAGCGCTCATACAGGCTGGCGTCGAAGTCGTCGGCGAAGGGATCCAGCGCCTCTTCAATGGGATCGAAGACGCCCTCGGATGAGGCCCCCTGGAAGGTGTCCTTGTCCGTGAGGTACTCCCGGTCGTAGGCCTCCCAGTCGCCGTTGAAGACCGCGTCTTGGTCTGGGCGAATCAGATAGGACTCGGTCTCAATCCAGTCGCAGTCCATCTCCGCCAGGGAGACAACGCCCTTGGCCCGGGACATGTCGCGGGGGCCGGTGATGTCTTCCTCGCCGTTGAGCAGCAGGGTGGGCTCCAAGGGCAGGTTGGCCACGTTGGCGTCGGAGAGCTCGCCTACGGTGTAGGAGTCGGTGTTGGACCCATCGGCGCCTTGGCCGACCAGGAGGTAGCCCTCGTCGGCGTACCAACCCATGAAGCCCTGCACGCCGGCTTGGAAGAGGGGATCGGAGTCGTAGAAGTGCTCGACCATGTAGCTGGTGCTGGCGTCCAGCCCCTCAGGGGCGGGGGGCGGGGGCTTGCAGCCCAGCAGGGTGCCCGTCAGGGCCAGGGTGAGCATCATCATGGGTCTCTCCAGAGGTGGCCCACGATAGCCGCTGCCTGTGGGCCTAGTCCACAGCGCTGTGCGCTGTGCCTGCGCGGCGGTCTGCTCTGTGCCGGGTGCAAGGGCCCTAGAGGGACGCCTCCGGGTCGGCGGGAATGCGCTGCTGCACACGCAGGGTGTGTGGGCGCACGGCCACGCCGATCAGGCCCTGTACTGGGCGCTGGGCTTGGCAGACCAGCCATGGATCCTGGGGCCAGATCTCCACCTCGGTGGCGTTCTCTGGGAATTCCGCTTGGGGGTCCAGCTCTGGGGCGCTGAAGGCGGGCGGCGTGGCCTCGTTTGCGGATCGTGCTTGTTGGCAGGCCTTGGCCAGTTGGCCCTTCAGGAGCGCGCGCTCCAGTGCTAGGCCGGCCAGATCCACCCCCACCACCAACACGAAAAGCAGGCAGGGCAGGGCAGCAACGAGCTCTAAAGTGCTGAGGGCGCGGCGCGACATGGGGGCAGCCTACACCGTGGCTCTCGGCAATCCCTCTGGGGGTCGGCTAAGGAGTCTGAAAGGAGAGACGCCATGCTGTTCTTGCTCTGCGCGGCCGCGAGTGCTGCCCCGAAGATTAGTCTGATCTTGGGTCCGAACACCGCCGATGACACCCCTGTGGGCGACTTCAACCCAACGGGAGATGTGGCGTTCGATGCCACCTATGCCTTTTACGAGGACATCGAGGTGGACGAGGTCGTCCAGGACTTCATCCTGCGCAATGATGGGGACGAGGCCCTCACCATCGCCAATGGCCAGGTCTGGGATGATGTGGAGCTGCCGCTGACGATGGGGACCTGCGAGGGCAACATTGAGCTGGCTCCCGAGGAGAGCTGCGTCTTTGGCTTGGGCGTGCTCGCCGAGGCTGCGAGCCAAGGGAACTACCAGGCGCGGGTTGAGTTCTTGAGCAACGATCCCGATGCATCGACCTGGTCCTTCGAGGGCACCTGGTCCAAGCCGAACTCGGACGAGGGCTGCAGCAGCACGGGCTCCACGCTTGCGCCTTGGGCTCTATTGGGTGCTTTTGCACTGCTCTTCAGACGAAAGCGACAGGCCTAGGCCTTGGCCTTGGCCAGACTGTAGGCCTGTAGATAGTCTGCGATGTCCGAGGACTCGAAGAGGGGCTTGCCGTCAATGAAGAGGCATGGCACTTGGGTGCGGCCAGTGCTCTCCTGGAGCAAGGTCCTGGCCTTGGGGTCCTGGCGGGTGTCCTGCATCTCGATGCTCTCAGTCAGGCCCAGGGGTGCGATCTGTTGCATGACACGCTGACAGTAGGGGCAGGAGTCGAACTTGTAGAGCACCAAGGCCTCGGTGCCGGTGGGGGGCTCTACTCCCCGAGGGAGACGGGGCTTGCGTGGTGCGGCGGGGCGCTTGGGGCCGGCAGAGGGGGCCGGTCGGTTCTGGGATCCGAAGAGGCGGCTGAGAATTCCCATAGAGGACTCCAGTGTTGGTCAGAAGAGTAGGCACGGCCCACAGGATTCCAAGGCCGGCTCAGGGTTCCGCGTCCCAGCGCTGAAGCAATGCATCTGCCACGGCGATTCGCCAGTCTTTGTGGAGGCGCAGGGTCTGGCCAAAGACGCGCCAACAGCCGGGACCGGTCTCCACCAAGCGGGTGAGCAAGCGGCCAGCCGTGGGGTCGTCTGTGAGCATGGGGAGGGGCTCGTCGAGTCGAACCAAGACCCCTTCGTGCCGGCGAAAACTGCCGTCGGCGTAGATCTCCCCCATCTGCAGTTCCCACCGCCAGTTTCGGGCCCGAACCAGAGCCCAAGACAGGGCCCAGATCTTGGGTTTCATGTGGGGCAATCGCTGCCAATGGCTGAGGGGACGCATGAGCTACCTGAACAGGTGTACAGTACTCGATTGCGTCTCTTGGGGCCAACCCGAGGTGGATCAGGCTGCTTGGCGATCCTTCTCGGCGAGCTGAATGGCTTTGTCCATCAAGGCGCTGGTGCTGAAGGTGCCGCCCTCCTGGGCCGCAAGGGCTGCTTGGGCCCGCACATCGTCCAGGCCTTGCAGAGCCGCGCCGGCGCCGTGGGAGGCGATGTCTGCCCGGTGGATCAGCCTGCCGACAGGGTCTTCCTCACCATGGTGGAAGGCGATGGCACTGGCGGCCTGGGGCATGTTCCAAGAGTTGGCCACCAAGCCGCCTAGGCCCGAGTGACAGTGGTCCATCAGGGTGGCGAGCACCGGGGCGTTGTTGGGCACACCGACCTCGCTGGCCATGCGGCAGATCAGCAACTTGCCGGAGTCGTGTAGCAGTCCACCCATCCAGGCTTGGCCCTTGAGCCTGTTGGGTGCCATCCACTCTGCCAAGTCGGCCACGTGGGTGCCGTGTCCGCGCAGGAAGAGCACTTCTTCCTCAAAGGAGGTGACCTGAAAGAGCGCCTCGTCCAGAGCGACAAACATCGCCACCTTCCAGAGCTGCTGATGGCCCAGACGTCCCACGGCCTGCTGCAGGGTCTTGGGACGTTGACCGCCCATGGCTGCGCTGGAGGCCACCCGCCAGACTTCTTCGGCGAGGCCGGGGTCGGTGCGCACCAGTTTGGAGATCTCTGCGCTGTCCACACGATCCGAATCCAGCAGGCCACGGAGCTTGATGACCGTGTCCGGAAAGGGTGGCAGGCCCAGATCGTTGGTGTCCAGCGCCGTCTGAAGGCGCGCGATGAGCTCCAATTCGCGGCCGCGGTAGTTCTTTGCGAGGACCGCAAGCCCAGTCTGTAGGCCGCCACGCATGCCTTCGATGTCGGCGCTGGCGCCGTTCTGACCGCGCTCCCACGGAGGCAAGTCGCCACCGTGCAAGGTCTCGCAGAATCCGCCGCCAGAGTGAATGCTACCGGTGGGCTCGGTGGGCGCTTGGACCGGGTCTGCTGCCGCTGGTGAGGCTTGGACCGATTCGGAGTTGGGCGCTTGATCCTCGCCGTCGGCGAAGAGATCGTTGAGCCAGGACATCGTGACCTCGTTGATATGCAGGTACCTCTCCAAACGGCACGGTGGCACATGGACTCAAGCGGAAGTGCAGTCAAAGGGCCCAACAATCCAAGGCCCGGCTTTTCTCGATCCCCCCGCGGATGATAAACCGGGGGTCACGAGTTGAGGCGGACACATGCTGTGGTTGACGTTGAGCGCGTGCGTGTTGTCCCGGGTGGACAACAGCACACTGACCCAAGTGAGTCCGGAGGTGCTGGCCATCTCGGATGTCGGCATGGCGTGCGCGGTCGGTGAGACCACCGTGCCGCTCATGACTGCGATGGACGATGAGAAGCTGCGGCGGAGCATCGCCTTCTCTCTGATCTCCGCGGCGATGTGCTCGGAGATTCGGGTGTGGGATGCTGAGCTGGAGCGTCGCCAAGCGGTGTACTTGGCCGGGATCAGCAGCGAGCCTGCCACGTGGTCGGCCCTGGCGACGGATGCAGCCGCGCGGGAGACCCGGGCCCACCTGGAGGCCGCTCAACGCAACCTGTGGGTGTGGGAGGCCTTGGAGGCCGAGTACGGCACCGTCGGGGAGGAATGCCCCGAGCTGGAAGAAGAAGAGCAGGTGCTCTACCTGATGGGTTTGGCGTCGGGATCGCTGGCAGTGCTGCATGACGGCGCCGCCGACCACGCCTTGGACATCAACCAGGGCGTGGCTCGCCAGGTTGAGCGTGGTGCGGCCTGCTTGGACAGTGGCGCTCTCTGGGGCGTGCCGGGCGCCCTGCGGGCTTCGGTGTGGATCGCAGTACCGGGTGCCGGTCCCGAGGACGTGGACCCTTGGGTTCAGCTCGAAGCCTCTGCGATGCTGGGAGACAGCCAGGGTGTTTGGCTGGCCCGAGCCCTGCACGCCCAAGCTGCTGGGGCCGCCGGAAACAGCGAGGCCTTGGACGCAGCCATCACCGCCCACAAGGTGGCGATGGAGAGCGGCGGAAGCCCTGAGCACGGCCTGCTCAACGACTACGCCCACCGCATGATCCGGCACGAATCCGACCGAATCTGGATGTCGCAGACCGGCCACCGCACCGAGAGTGGACGTTTTGGCAGTCAGCCAGGCGCGGAGCTCGAAGTGGACTTTGATCTGGATGCGTTCTTTGGCCCCGAAACGCCCGAGACGCCCGCTGAACCCTTGATGGAGGAGACCTCCCCATGAACCGTCGAACTTTGCTTCGTGCCGTCGCCGGCGTGCTGGTGCTCGCCGCTGGCCTGACCGCTGCTGCCCCTGCCGTTCAGGCCCAAGACACCAAGACCGTCTGCGTGTACGACCCCAGTGGGAAGAACGGGGACGCCTTCAAGCAGGCGGTCAAGTACCAGACCGCGGCAGCCGGTATGGGCGTGACCCTGACCCTGAAGCCCTACACGGACGAGGCCATCGCCGCCCAGGACTTCGCCAACAAGCAGTGCGACGCTGCGCTGCTCACCGGCGTTCGCGCCCAGAAGTTCTCCAAGGCCAGCTACTCGGTCGAGGCGCTGGGCCTGATCCAGTCCTATGACGACTTGGGTTCGGCCATCAAGGTGCTCTCCAAGGAGCGGGCCTCCAAGCTCATGGTCTCCGGTGACTACGAGGTGGCTGGCATCTACCCAGCCGGCGCTGTGTACCTCTACGTGGGGGACAAAGAGATCGCTGATGTGCGCGCCCTGGCTGGCAAGAAGATCGCCACCCTGACCTTCGACGATGCAGCCATGACCATGGTTCGCCAGGTGGGCGCTACGCCCGTCCCTGCGGACATCGGCACCTTCGCCAGCCTCTTCAACGAGGGCGGCGTGGATGTCTGCTACGCACCGGCCACCGCCTACAACCCCCTGGAGCTGCACCGCGGCCTGGGAGACACCGGTGGTGTCATCCGCTTCCCGGTCAGCCAGCTCACCCTGCAGCTGCTGATTCGCAGTGAGGAGTTCCCTGCTGGCTTTGGCCTGCAGTCCCGAGGCTGGGCAGCCAGCCAGTACGACACCTTGCTGGGCGTTGTGAAGAAGGGCGAGGCCAGCGTGCCCGCGAAGCACTGGATCGACCTGCCCCCAGAGGACCACCAGCGCTACCGCGACATGCTCACCAAGGTACGCGGTGAGCTGACGGCAAAGGGCCAGTACGACCCCACCACGGTGGCCTTGCTTGAGCAGCTGACCGGACAGTAGCCGACGAGCCGGTCCCCGGTTTCCGGGGACTGGACTCCATTTCGGATCGCCGTGCCTAGAAGCAGCTCCGAGGCTCCGTCTTGTCCCTGTTCCGGGGTGGGTCGCTCTGTTCGGCGACCAAGCCCTCTGGCCAGCGGATGATTCCGCCGGTCCACTCTTGGTTGTTGCTCATCACCTGGGACTGCTCCAGCTCGAGCACCCCGTTGAGGTAGTAGCGCAGCGTGGCGGTGGATTGGCCATCGCCGTTCGCATCGAAGTAGTGCACCACGACGGGGTAGCGACCGTCCGCTGGGGCCAGCACGTTGATGTTCTCGGGACCAAAGCCGCCGCGGTCATCGATGTCCAGACGGGGGTCATCATCTGAGCTGGTCAGGGCGCCCCAGTTTGGGGTTCGGTTGCAGAAGCACACGTCATCGGGGGAGTCGAAGAGGTCGGTCTCCTCGTTGTTGAGCATGTGCAGGTCCATGTCGGCGTTGTTGGTGTTCCAGAGCAGCTCGACGTGGATGGCGTCTTCCGGGATCGCTTCGATATCGCACTCGGCCGGTGCGCTCTTGACGCCCAGCTCGTTGACCACCTGCAGGGTGACCTCGTAGCTGCCAGCGATGTCGAAGTAGACCTCGGCGGAGTCGCCCACGGTGTCGGTCATCTCTGCACTGGCGCCACTTGGGACCCTCCCCAAGTTCCAGATGTACTCGACGATCTCCAGGCCGTTGGGCTCGTATGAGTCGCTGCCGTCTACGATGCGGGTCTCGGGAGGCGCGATGTCTGAGGGACAGTCGATCACCGCCACGGGGTACTGGTAGTCGCCGCCGCCGTTGCCCAGCAACTGCACGGTGAGCTCCGGCTCGTCAGGGTCGTCGCTGCGCAGGGTCCAGGCGCCGTTGTCGCCGTCGGCGGTCTCGGGCAGGTAGGAGACGATGGCTGTTGTGCTGCTTCCGGCGGCGATGACGCTGCCGTCGATCGGCTTCTGGGCGAAGGTGAAGGCTCCGGAGCCGGTCTGGGCGCTGTCCAAGATGGTGAGCGGGCCGTCGCCGATGTTCGTGATGGTCACCCACTTGACCGCCGGCTGGCCTGGAGTGACCACGTCGAAGTCCAGAGTCTGGGTGTCCAGCTCGATGTCCGGGGTCGGGCCGTCGGAGCCAATGCCCGTCACCGGCAGCTCAAAGTCGGCCTGGTCGGGGTCGTTGTGGGTGAAGCTAAGGGCGGTGCTGTAGTCCTGGTAGGTGCCAGGCAGGAAGCTCACCGAGAGCTGCAGGCGCTCATCACCCGCCAAGGTGATGGGCAGCTCCAGGGGGATCTCCATGGCCTCGACCCCGGTGTCCTGCTCCTCGATCTCCTCGAGCGCCATGAGGGTGTAGACCCCGCCGAAATCGTTGGTGAAGCTGATCTCATTCAGATCCAACTCCACGCGTCCGCCGTTGATGATCTCCACCACGGCGGAGACTTTGTAGTCTACGACCACCTCGCCGAAGTCCACCTCGCCTGGGCTGACGACCAGGGAAGGGTAGAGCTGGTTGATGTTGGACTCTGTGGGCGTACAGGCGGCAAGCAGGGCCAGCAGCATGGTGTTCTCCTCTCTGGCCCCAAGGTACCCCGCCTTGGGGGGACTTGCCCCTTCACCCTTCTCTGACATGTGCCAGCGGGCCGCACTAGTGGCGGGTTAGTCTGAAGATCATCGCGCTGGCTCGGTCAAGAGTGGGCGAGCTGGAGAGAGAATGACGCGCTTATCCCTGGGACTGCTCGGCGCGATGCTGGCATGCCAGAGCTGCCAAGGCTGCAAGCCCGAGCCGTCGACCGTCGACACCTCTGAGACGGAGGACACCCAAGACTCCGAAGGGGACAGCCAGGACTCCCTGGTGGACACGGACACCGCGCCTCCTCCGCCCTGTGAGTTCCCGGAAGAGGAGCCGAACAACAACCCGGACCAGGCGACCCTCGCCGAGCTGGAAGGCTGGGCCTGTGGGGTCTTTGATGTGGCTTATGACTTTGACCACTTCGAGGTCGAGGTGCCCTATGCGGGTTGGCTGAAGGTGGATGTAGACGCCGCCGACCGGGGGAGCGCTGCGGCGCCCTTCCTCTTCGTTGACAGCGAGAGCGGGCTGGGCTTTGGGGCGGACGCTGGAGCTGGGAGCAGCGACCCTTTGCTGGTCGTGCCCATCCCGAGCGCAGACACCTTCACCATCCTGCTCACCGACGGCTACAACGGCTCTGGGGAGGACTTCGAGTACCAGGTCAAGACCAGCCTCACCAAGGCCCCTTTGAGCTGGGACTTTGGCATGGTGGACGGCACGTCCAAGGAAGCGCCGATGTCCATGGACTGGGGTGAGCGGGTCTACGGTGTCATCGACGACAGCCAGACCGTTCACTGGATCGAGCTGCCTGTTCCCGAGGGCAAGGCAGAGGTTCAGTTCCAGGTCCTGGCGCACCGCTACGGCAGCCCCTTGAACAGCACCCTGCGGCTCTTCCCCCGCACCGACGGCGTGGTCTCTGCGGGCTACACGGCCTACTCGAGCAGCGATCCGGGCTCCAGCTCCTGGGACCCGGTTCTGAAGACCAGCGCTGAGGGCGAGGAGAGCTGGGTGATCAGCCTCAAGGTGAGCAACGGCAAGAGCACCAGTGAGCTGCACTGGTTTGTGTTCGAGGCTATCGAGCTCTAAAGACAGCGATTCCAAGAAAGTGTGTCCGTGCCAGGACGCTCTTGACCCCCGACGGGGTCCAACCTCATAGAGATGGAGAGACCCCATGACCATGATGCTCTTGCTGGCAGCCCTCGGCTGCAAGAAGGACGCGGACGACAGCGCTTCGGGTGATGACACCTCCGTGGACGACACCTCCGGTGGCGATGACACCGGGGAGGAGGTCTGCGAGGTCAAGCCCAGCGAGTTCACTCCCGAGGACGAGGCCGAAGCGGTCTACTACCGAACCGAGATGAGCGTGGCGTTCACCGGACCGGTGTCCAGCGCGACCTTTGAGCTGGCCCTCTCCGATGGCAGCAGCCCCGTGCTTCTGACGGAAGAGTGGGCTGATCCGGCCGATCGGGTGACGCTCGTGAGCGGCGCTCCTCTCTTGCCGGACTCCGACTACGCCCTGTCCGTGACGGTGTGTGGCCAGACCTTCGTGAACAGCTTCTCGACCTCCGCCTACGGTACCCCTCTGGAGGTGACCCCAGAGGAGCTGGTCGAGCGCACTTACCTGATCAAGCTGGAGGACGTGAAGTTCGTCAAGCCGGACAACGTCGCCGCGCTGATCAAGACCTTCCTGGACATGCCCATCCTGGTCAACGTGCAGGAAGTGGACGGCAAGGACATGGTTCTGGTCGGCGCAGAAGGCTGGATTGACGGCTCTGGCGGCGTGAACCAGCGCAAGCGCCGCAACGAAGAAGACGTGCCCACCTGGGACTTTGAGGGTGTGGACTTCGCGCAGCCCCCCTACTTTGCCGCGGACAGCCCCGGCATCGTGTTGGTCTACGACGGCATCGACATCCCCGTGTACGACTTCCACCTGGAAGGCACCTTCTCGGCCGACGCCAGCAGCTTTGGTGGCGGCCGCCTCTGGGGCTTGGCTGACACCCGGGACACCGCGCCCTTGCTCAATGAGTCCGACCCCAACCATGTCTGTGACTTGGTCGCGAGCTTTGGTGCGGCCTGCGAGCCTTGCCCGGACGGGGAAGTGTTCTGCCTCTTCCTGCAGGGAGAGGAGATCACCGCAGACGAGGTCGTCGTAAAGAATGACTTCGAGCGCATCGTGCTCGAAGAGTAGTCCTGGGCGTGCTTAGAGCATGCCCAAGATGTCCTCGAGGCCTTCGCGAACCGTCGCCAAGTCCTCGGCGCTCATCGGGTCCTTCTCTGTGACCACGCGCAGGTGAACCAAGGTCTCCTCCAAGGGCCCGAGCATTCCGGAAGGGATGGTGCCTTGGCCCACGCTGGAGACGTAGCCGCTGAAGTACTGGCCAACGACCGGGCGGAAGAAGAGGGCGTGGCCTGGGCCTGGGTTGTTGTTGGCCTCGAGGCCTTGTGCCATCAGCAGGTAGGTCTGCATCCAGGCACCGGCGAGCAGCACAGGCAGCAGCTCGCTCTCGCTCTGCGCCTCCATGTTCATCAACAGCTTGGCGTGGAGCTGGTCAAGCTGCACGCTGACCTGGTCAGGTTCGGGATTCTGAGAGAGGAAGACCAGGAGATTGGCGGTGTCCTGGAGCGCCAAGCTCTCCTCGTTCAGGCTGGCCAGCCCCGCTTGGATGCGCTGGACGCGCTCGGCCAGCTTGGCGGGCTCCGTGACGGGGGCCTCGACCACCAAGGCACCGATCTCCGCGCCGGTGCGGGCTGCAGCGACGGTGGAGACGCTCACGTCGGTCTTGAAGGAGACCCGTGCTGCGTACTCTGCGCAGGCCTTCTGGATGCCGTGGGTCTGCAGACTGGCCGCTACCCTGCTGGGCGCGGGAAGCAGCTCCGGGGTGCCGGGCCACGCATCGAAGCTGGGCACCGCTGGCTCAGGCTCCACCAGGGGTGGGGCTTGCACGATGGGCTCGGTGGGCTCGGGGTTGCCTGTGCAGGCGAGCATCAGAAACAGCACTAGCGAATCACCACCGTGGCGCCTTGCTCTGGGAGCAGCTCGGCCAGGCTGTTGGGTGTGGTCCAGAGCTGTCCGGTGTGGTTGATCACCACCAGGGCGTACTCTCCGCGCGGAAAGTCATCCCCACTGAGCAGATCGACGCTGCCGTCGGCGTTGGTGCGCTGGGCGAGGGGCAGGAACATGAGCGGCAGGGTGTCCGTGGCGAAGGGCGTGTTCACGGGCACCTCATCGGGCAGGCCGAAGGGCGAGACGAGCAATTGAGTGATGACCTGATCCTGCACCGGGTTTCCATCTAGATCCCGACGGTAGCTCAAGATCACCAGTGGCCACATGTCCAGACCGCCCAGGGCGGCCACCGCTGGGTCCGAGAAGGGGTCGGCGACGCCGTCGCCGTCTAAGTCCTTCTTCATCACCGTAAACAGGGTGGGGCAGTCTTGGGCGGTGGGCGGGTTCAGACGCAGCAGCGGACTCTCAATGCCCGTAGAGCGCAGGGTGAGCGTCTGAAGGGTGCCGGCCAGGTCGTTTGGGTCTGGCGCAATCAATGGGTCGAAGCTGGGGTTCTCAGTGCCCATCACGTAGGCGGGGCGCTCGGTGGTCAACGGAGATCCCACCAGCAAGCTCAGCTCTTCGACGTTCTGGGCCCGCTCCAGCTGCACAGGCAGGGGACCGGTGGCCGTCGCCGAGGCCACGTAGGCGCCAGTTTGGTCCCCACAGGTCGCGCCACCTGCGTAGTCGCTGATCCCGGGGAAGGGGTTGAAGTCCCCGTCGTTGTCGACGAGCGCTGTGATCAGGTAGTCCCCAGGAGGCACATTGGTCATGGACCACGCCGCCGAGGCCACGCCGTCCACATCTGCATAGGTGGCGTAAGACCAGGCATCTTCAGCAACCGTGGAGAAGGTCACTGGAGATCCCACGCCCGCAGGGGGAGGGGGATCAATCAGGTCGTAGAGCAGCACATGTCCCACCCCGGGGCCGCCCGCGGGTGTTCCCTGAGCGAGCACGATCTCACCGGAGAGCGCCGCTTGGCTGGGGTAGCTGGAGGTGTCTTCGATCAAGGGGGCCGTGTAGCAGGCCAAGCTGAGCAGAAGCATGATCAGAACCTGTAGGCCAAAGAGGCGGTGTAGCGGGAGCCGACGGGTTGACCCAGTGGATGCTGTTTGGTGGGGCCGGTGATGTCTGCGGTCCAGTTCCAGGCGTTCAGGGACACCGTCAGCGGCGGGGCTGGCGTCCACGCCAAGCGGGCGGTGCCCACCACGCGCGAGGGCAGCTCGGCGTCGGTGACGACCACCTGTCCGGTCTCGTCAAAGGAACGAATGCCCCAGACCTGTTTGTCTACGAACTGAGCGCCCAGCGTCGCGTCCACCTGGAAGGGACTGCGGTAGACCACCTGGCCATTGAGCTTGTGCCGTGGGTTGGCCCGCACCGGGGTGGTCTGTCCTTCCAAGCTCTGGTTGATGAACTCCAGTGCATAGGAGCCGGTCAGGTCCAGGCCGGGCAAGCCAAAGTAGTCCGCTGAGATCTCGCCGCCTGCGGCCCGGTATGTGGTGGCCTCGTTCACGAAGCTGCTCTCCCCTGCGATGTAGACACCGGCGTTGGGGTCAAAGCCCGACTGGGGGTAGCCGGTGGTGTCCACCGGCCCCAGGTCGATCAAGTCGTCCACCTGGTACACAAAGAGGTTCGCCTCAGCGCGGAAGACGTCGCTGGACTCGTCCATGTACCCGACCTCAAAGGCGGCGATGCGCTCCGGTCGCAAGCTCTGGTCGCCGATGGTGCGCGCCTGGATGCCGTCGGTGCCTGTGGACAGGTAGAGGTCCGCGTAAGACTCCATGTAGGTCGGTGTCCGGAAGGCCGTTCCGCCGTTGATTCGAAGCGCTTTGCCTTGCCCCAAGCTGGTGATCACAGCCAAGCGAGGGCTGGCCACGGGTCGGTCAAGGAGTGGGTGGCGGTCCACGCGCACGGCGGCGTTGACGAGCACGGGGTCAAAGCGGCTCTGGAGCTGGGCATAGCCGCCCAAGTGGTGCTCGACGGGAGACTGGCCCAAGAAGTCCCAGTCCATCTGCTTGTAGCGGTAGTTCAGGCCCACCAAGAGCTTGTGCCGCTCGGCCTCGCCAAAGCTGAAGTCACCGGTGAGGGTGGCATCGGCGATGGTGGAGTCCAGGTTCGCGTTCAGCGGGGCGGTGGTGCCCGCTGGCTCGTACCAGTTTCCGACCACGCCGCCTTGGCTGTTGACGAAGACGCGTGCGTAGAAAGGCCCGTAGCCCGCGTCTGCGCGCACATAGGACAGGCGCTGGTCAAAGTAGAAGTTTCGCAGAGCGCCCAGAGAGTAGAGCTCCACCGTGCCATCGCTGACGCCGCCGGAGACGCTGGCGAAGCCCTCGTCACCCAGGCGCCAGTCCAGCTGCCCGTTGGCGGTCAGCGCCTCCAGGGAGCGGTCCTGGTTCGCGACGGTCGAGGTCCAGTAGGGGTCGTTGTCCAGATCGATCTCTTTGCCCCAGCGGCCCAGGGTGGTGTACCCAGCGCTGGCTCGGTACCCCAGGTCTCCGGTGCGGCCCGTGATGACGGTAGCTCCCTGTGTGGTGCCTTTCGTGCCTGCGGTGAGGCGGACGACGTTCTGGGCGCCAGGCTCACCTGGGGTCTGCGTGATGATGTTGACCACGCCTGCGAAGGCATCTGCGCCGTAGATGGCGGAGCCTGGGCCACGGATGACCTCGATGCGCTCGATCTCGTCCATTGTCACGGGCAGCGTGGCCCAGAGGGTCGTGCCCACCGAGTCCAAGTAGACCGATCGTCCGTCGACCAACACCAGCAGCTTGTTGCTCAGGCGTCGGTTGAATCCGCGGGCGCTCACGTCGGCTTGGCCGGCGGTGAGTTGCATCACGTCCATGCCAGGCACCGTCGCCAGCAGCTCCGGGATGGTGGTCGCGCCACTGGCCTGGATGTCCTCGCGCTCGATCAAGGTGACTGCTGCAGGGGCCTCGAGGGGGTCCTGCCCGAAACGAGAAGCCGTGACCACCTTTCGAGCGTACAGATCCTCGACCAAGCCACCTTCCAGGCCTGCGCCCTCGGCGGGAGGCAGGGCAGGGCCGGTCGACACACCCGGGCCAGTCTCAGTGGGGCCGTCTGGGACCACCACTGGCTTCTCCGCGGCCGCCTCGCGCTGGGCCAGGGTGTCCGCCAAGGCAGAGAGCTCTTCGGCGTAGCGCTGCAGCTGGGCGATCTCCTCGGCGGTGGCGTTCCCCGTTCCCGTCCCTGTTCCAGCGGCTGCGGGCGCTGTTGTGGGCGCTATGGGCTCCATCTCCGCCAGTCGCGACTGCATCAGCCGGATGTTGGCCTCGACCTCGGTGCGGTCGATGGGCTCGGTCTCCAGGTACTTCTCAAAGTAGACGATGGCCTGTTGGTAGTCCCCAGCGTCCGCGTAGGCTCTGGCGATGTTGTAGAGCACCACGGGGTGGGGCACCAAGGCATAGGCCTGCTCGAAGGACGCGATACCGCCCTCGTAGTCGCCGGCAGCGATCAGCTCCAGGCCCCCGTTGAAGGCGCGTCGGGCCTCGTCTTTGGGGTCGGCGTGTGCCGATGGGCTCACCAGCGCGAGCGCCAGCAGGGTCAGCCATCCGGCGGCCTTCCAAGGCGTGCGCAGCGTGCTCATTTGGGCTTCTTAGTCAAAGGGGTTGGACTTGTAGCCCGCGGGCGCTTTGTCCTCGGCTGCGGGGGTCGGGTCAGCCGTGGCGGGTTCTGGGTCTGCCTTGGGCACGGGATCCTGCTTGGGCGGGATTGGATCCGTCTTCACAGGCACCTTGACCTGGGTCACCGGCTTGATCTTGGGCTTGACCGCGAGGACAGGCTTGTCGGGTTCCGGTGTTGGAACGGCGCTCTTGGCCAGGCTCAGCTCAAGCTTGGTGGGCTGTCCAGCGATCAGCTCCTTGCGGATGGTCAGGGCGTCGTAGCCCTCGAGGCTGAGCTCGAACTGGGCGCTCCCAGGGGGCAGGTCGATCAGGAGCGGGGTGGTGCCCATGCGCTCCCCGTCGACGGAGACCGAGGCGCCAGAGGGGGCGCTCACCAAGCTGACGGTGGCCATGGCGACTGCCGCCGGAATGACCGGGTCGGTGCTCGGGTCGGGTCGGGTCAGTCCGTAAGCCACGCCAGCGATGGCCAGAACGGCGGCGATACCGGCGATGGCAGCCCAGGGGCCGCGGCGCGGGGGCGCCATCTCGCTCGGCGCAGGCTCCACCAGGGTGGACACGGTGGTGAATTGGTCGGTCGGAACTTCGATGCAGGCGCGCAGCACACGGCCCAGCTCGCCCATGTCCTGAAAGCGCTCGCTGGGCTTCTTGGCCAAGCAGCGGCGCACCACCAACTCCAGGCCCTCGGGCAGCTCCAGGTTTGGCGCGGCTTTGGCCAGCGAGGGGATGTCCTGCTGGATGTGGGCGATCATCGTCGCGGTCGTGGTCGAGCCATGGAAGGGGTACTGGCCCGCCAAGCAGCGGTAGAGCAGCACCCCGATGGCGTAGACATCCGCCCGGTGGTCGACGGTGTCGCCCTGAACCTGCTCGGGCGCCATGCAGTGCGGGCTGCCCATGATCATGCCGGTGACCGTGATGGCTTGGTCGCCTTCGGTGAGCTTGACCAGCCCAAAGTCCACGACCTTGACCAGCTCCTTGCCGCTGCTGTCCTGGGTCACCAGCAGGTTGCCGGGCTTGAGATCCCGGTGGACCACGCCGGCCCTGTGGGCGTTCTCGAGCGCGTCGCTCACTTGAGCCATCAGCGTCAGGACGCGGTGCGGTTCCAGGACGCCTTGGCTCTGCTTGAGCACCTTGGAGAGCGCGGGACCGTCCACGTACTCCATGACCAGGTAGAAGATGTGGTCCTTGGTCTGCCCGTAGTCGAAGAGGGTGACCGTGTTCGGGTGATCTAGCTTGGCCAGGGTCGCCGCTTCCAGAAAGAAGCGCCGCTGAAAGGCGTCCGAGTCACCTGAGTTTGGCGGCTCCTGGAGCACCTTGACGGCCACTCGGCGGCCCAGAGGTCGCTGCTCGGCTTCGTACACCGCACCCATTCCGCCGCGCGCGATCAGTCTCCTGATCGAGTATCGATCGGCGATCACCCTGCCCAGAAGGGGATCTTGGGGTGCCGTGGGCTGTTCCGAATTGAGTTTCACGCTTGCGCCGAATCAGACTCATCTGTCATGGGTCTTTCACAGGCAGAGTACACCGCGGCGACGGGGAGACGGGGCTTGTTGCCAACAAAGTGCCCGAGTATTGCCCTGCCGAGGCGCGCCCTCCGGGGCTTCACCGGGGTAGAATGTCTCCATGGAGATGGCGCATGCCCCTGCCTGAGCTCGACTGGAGCACCCTGGCCTCGCCGGTCGTTACGGCTGGCTCGATGACCTTGTTTCTGCTTCTAGGCGCCGTCTTTCCGCGCGTGCAGCCTGCCGTGAACTGGAAGGACACCGGCATCAACCTGATCACCGGCGGCGGGCTCTTCTTGCTTCGGGTCGCGCTGATCGCGGCGATCGGAGCGAACTTGGGAGAGCAGGGCTTGCTCAACTTGGGCTTTTTGGCTGAGCGGCCGGTGCTCTCCGGCGTGCTTGCTTTTCTGCTGGTGGACTTCACCCGCTACTGGGTGCATCGGGCGCATCACCGGGTGCCGCTTCTCTGGCGCTTCCACCGCACACACCACAGCTCCGAGCACATCAACGCCACCAGCGGGCTGCGAATGCACGTGGTGGACATGGTGCAGCTCACCTTGATCCCCGTGTTGCTCTTCCGGGTGCTCTTCGACTTCCATTTGCAGCCCGGCGTGCTCGAGGCCGTGTTGCTCATCGGCGTGGCTATGGATGGTTTTCAGCACGCGAACCTGCGTTTTCCGCTGAGTCGCGGCATCAACCGGGCCTGGAGCGCGCTCTTCAACAACCCGGGCTTCCACGCCTGGCACCACACCCGTGACGGACACCTCTGTGACGGGAATTACGGCCAGGCTCTGACGATCTGGGACCGCATCTTTGGCTCCGACGTTACCCAGGATGCACCCCCCGAGCTCTATGGCTTGGACCGGGATTCCGCCCTGGAGAACAGCCTGCTTGGCCTGCACCTGCTTCGATCGCGAGAGCCATAAACCCTGCCGGTCCTCACCGGCTTTGGGGGAGCTGCGATGAAGTGGAAGATCGGTGCGGTGCTTGTGGTCACAGGTCTATGCCTGGCGTGGGTGCTGCACGGCATCGAGTGGCCGGAGCTCCTTGGGGCCTTGGAACAAGCCGACCTGCTCATGGTGCTGCCCGTCTTTGGGGTTTACCTGCTCAACCACTGCATCCGCTCAGTGCGGCTGCGCTTGCTCTTGAACCGACCGGACATTCCCTTTCGGGAGATGTTCTCCATCACGACAGTGGGCTTCTTGGCCATCAACGTGGTGCCCCTGCGTTTGGGGGAGTTCGTGCGCCCGTACCTGCTCAAGGAGCGGCAGCAGGTCGACTTCGGACAGTCCCTGGCCGCGATCGTGGTGGAGCGCTTGGTCGATCTGGTCTGCCTGATGGTGCTCCTGCTGATGGTGGGGCTCTTCGTAGACATCCCAGAGACCGGGTTGATCATTCAGGGCGTGGACGTCGTTCGCGTCGGTCAGCAGGTCTTTGGGGTCAGCATTGCTGCGGGCTTGGTCTTCCTGGTCGCCTTGGTCGCCATCGGCGAGCCGGTCATCCGACTGGTGGTTCGCCTGATTCCGGTGCCCGCAGTGGCGGAAAAGATCGGCGGCTTTCTGGGCAGCTTTCACACCGGCTTGGTGGGCTTGCTCAAGCGGCCGGTACACGGCGCCCTGATCCTGCTCATGAGCGCGGCGATGTGGACGGGAATTGTGGGCTCGACCTGGTTGGTGCTCTTCGCCTTTGAGGGACTGCCCACGACCTTCGGAGCCGCGCTCACGACTTGGACCTTGACCATTACGGGCATGACTCTGGTGCCCACCCCTGGATTCTTTGGAAGCTACGAGGCCTTCTGCGTCGCGGCCCTCGGACTCTGGTCCGTAGACCGCAGTGTGGCGACGGCCTTCGCCGGCACTCTGCACCTGACCCAGTTCGGCTTTATCGTCGGGTTGGGCGTCGTCTTCCTGCTGATCGAAGGCATCAACCTCAAGGACGTAGTTACCCGTAGCCGAGAGGAACTCTCCTAAAGGGTCTCCGCCAGTGTCCGAACGCGCGGGGGCACTGGAGATTGTAATGAATGCCCCTGTACATCGTGTAGCGGACCGTGTGGCCGCCGCCTTGAGGAAGATTGGCGCGAAAAATATCTGGGGAATCCCAGGGGGAACCATCAGTCCGGTGGTTGACGCCTGCAGGGTGGGCGGGATTGGTATTCAGACCTGCGTGAACGAGACCACTGCGGCCTACCTGGCCTCGGGTGTGTCTGCGGTGGGCGGGGTGGGGGTGGTCTTTGTCACCTCGGGACCGGGAGCCTTGGGAGCGCTGGCAGCCATTGCTGCAGCCACCCAAGACGGTCATGCGCTGCTGGTTCTCGTAGGGGCGATTCGAGGCAAGGACCGGGGCCTGGGGGTCATCCAGGACCACTCGGAAGGTGGCCTGCGCATGCAGCGGGTGATGGGTGCCCTCGCCAAGGCCAGCTACCGCATCGAGCAGCCGCAGCACGCCGAACTCTTGGTGCAGCGAGCATGGCAAGAGGCCTGCTCTGGGAGCCCGGGCGCCGTGGTCTTGGAGTGCCCGATGGACGTGCTCAGCGGCACCAGCTTTGTGCCGCAGCTGGCCCTGCAGTTGGCCGCACAGACCCTGGCTCCTCCGAAGGCGGAGCTGCGGCGCTTCGTCGAGCAGGGTCGGGGGCCTTGGGTGCTGGCTTTGGGGGTCGGCGCGGTGGTTCGTGGCGTCTGCCCGGAGAAGCTCTTGGCCGCGGCCGAGGCCCTGGATGCTGTGGTGGTGTGCGAGCCCGAGGCCCGGGGCCTGATCGATGAGCTGCATCCACGCTATGGCGGACGCCTCGGCATTGGAGGAGAAGGTGAGGGCTTGGTCGCCATGCGCGGCGCGGGACAGGTCATCAGCTTGGGGTGCCGCTTTGATGACACGGTGACCGGAGGCTCCTCTGGAGGCTGGCGTCCTGCCGGGGTGTGGCTGCAGGTGGACATCGATGTGCGCCGCTTGGGCCGCTCCGCTGCGCCCGAGATCGCTTGGCAGGCCTGTCCGGCTGCGGTGGTGGAGCTGCTCGCCGAAGGGAGCGAGGCACCAAGCTGGGAGCGCCCCAAGCAGCTGATGCCGAGCTGGGATGCACACTGTCCCCGGGCCCTCCTGACACGCCTGCACGAGCTCGCGGGAACCCGTATCCAGAACTGGGTGAGCGACATCGGAAACCACCTGCTCTTCTTGGCCGAATGTGCCCACTTTCGTCAGGGCGAGCGCCTGGTGGTCAGCATGGGCTTGGGCGGCATGGGCTCAGGCATCGGCATGTCCATTGGGGTTGCGGCCGAGAGCGCCAAGCGCACAGTGCTGGTCGTCGGTGACGGTGGCCTGCGCATGTTCGGCAATGAGCTGCTGACGGCCGTGCGTTTGGGACTGCCTCTCACCGTTGTGGTGTTGGATGACGCCAGCTTGGGCATGGTTCGGCAGGGCCACGGCCTCTTGTACGGCGAGGTGCCTGACTTCGACCAGGGGCCTTGGCAGGCCGTCTTATGGGCAGAGTCCTTGGGCATGCCAGGCAGACGTGTGGACCGCCCCGAGGATCTGGAGTGGGGCTTTGGGCCAGGGCCGCGCCTCCTGCACTGTCGCATTGACTCCGAGATTCAGGCCCCCACGCCACGCTTTCGCCCCAAGAGGAAGAAGTGAAGCCCTTCCCCAGGTGGGGAGACCTGAGTCGGAGCCGCCGTTCTGTGCGCAGCTTTCTTGAGGAGGCCCCCCCACGCGAGGACATCGCGGCCCTGATCCAAGAGGCCCGCTGGGCACCCTCTGGCGGAAACCGGCAGCCGTGGGCTGTGGTGGCCATCTCTCCTGGACGAACCCGGGCGCTCTTGGACCGCTGGCAAGCACGCCTCTGGACCTGGGTTCTGCCCAGCTACGTAGGGCTCCTGGCCGAGCGCCGTCCGGAGATGAGCGAGTCGGAGCTCTGGTCTTTTGCCCAAGACAGAGTCGCCCAGGCCGGCTCGGTGACCGGCCACCCTTGGCTCCTGTTGGTCCATCAGGTCGGCGGTGGAGAACAGAGCAGGCACCACCTAGAGAACACGCCCACCGCGCGTCGTAGCGCAGACTTTGAGGCCCGCATCGAGCGGGCGGTGCAGCTCACGGAGGATGTGGGCCGCTGCAGCGTAGGGCTGTTTGCCCACCACTTGCACCTTGGGGCGGCTGCGCGGGGCTGGGGCAGCTGCCTGCAGTGGCAGTGGGTGATGCTGCAGGAGGAGCTGGAGCAGGAGGGGGTGCTGCCGTCTGGGCTGGCTCTGCGTTGCGGGGTGGTCGTCGGCCATGCGCTCGCCCATCCCAAGGTGCCGGAGCGAGAGGCGGTGCAGGTGAGTTGGGTCGACTAGGTCGGTCTGCTGCTGGACCTGCGCAGGAGGGCCAGAGCCCCCAAGAGAAGGACAGCAATGAGGGAAGCGGGGCTGTTTGAGGGGCTGCTGGTGCAGCTGCAGCCTTCGGGCGCTGGCGTGAGCAGGTCACCGGTGTCCGGCTCGGTGTCTGCCGGGTTGTTCTCGGGGCCGGTGTCCTGGGGCTCTTCGCCGATCCCGTAGGCGCCGACATCGGGTGCGTCGTCGTCCCAGCGTGGCTCGCTTCCGCCCAGGATGTACTGCTGGGTTGGGACCAAGGCGGAGAAGGTGGCCTCGATGGGGGAGCCGGCGTTGATGGCGGTGGCACCGGAAGCCAGTCGGTAGTCGTAGGCCAAGCGGTCCATGAGCTCGGATCCCGCCTCCACCTGCAGATCCCCGAGCCGGTCGATCTCACCCGAGTCGCTCTCCAGTGGTGTCCCCGTTCCAATGAAGAGGTTGTTGCGCATCACGACCTGCGTGGCCCCTTTGGTGCGCACAAAGGCCGGCGTGTTGTCCCGGTCGTTCACAAAGGTGTTGTGGGCCAGCAAGAGCACCATCTCGGGGTTGTCGCCCTCGGCGCCATAGCTGATGATCGTGCTGGAGTTCTCGGCCTTCGGCCCCTGCTGGATCAGGTTGCCCACCACCTCGCTGTAGCCGCCTTCAGGAAGATCGATGGTGTAGGAGGCCTGCCCTTCGGCCAGGTCGCCCAGAAAGTTGTAGCGGATGGTGTTGTTGCGGCAGCGGCTCTTGATCTGGTGTCCGCTCTTGGCCCCAAAGCTGGCGTTGCCCTCGAACACGAAGGCCGCACACTGGTCCGATCCGATGTAGATGTTGTGCTCGTAACCGTAGCTTTGCTGGGCGTTGTGGTCGAAGGTCGAGTTGGTGACCGTGACGGTGAAGTCCTGGGTGCCGCCGGCCAGCAAGCCGGTCTGGTTCTGGGTGAACACGCAGTCGTTGACCGTCAGCTCGCTGCCTTGCATGCGGATGCCGGCGCCGTTGCCGCCATCGGACTCGGGGATGCGCGCGCCCTCGAAGTGCAAGCCGTCGATCAGGACCGGGCCGGCATCCACAGGGATGACGAAGATGCCCTTGCGGTTGGGGATGTCTTGGGTGACCCGAAGCACGGGGCGCTCGGAAGGGGAGGAGGAGCGGATCTCTAGGTCGCCGTGAGGGAAGGCCACCCAGTCATCCACGTACTCCCCTGGGTCCACCTCAATGACATCCCCCGGCGACGAGGCCAGCACGGCGTCTGAGACACGCGTGTAGGCCTTGTCAGGGCCGACTTGGAGGGTGGCAGCATGGACCTGGGCAGCGAGCAGCAACAGCATTCTTGGGCTCCGGTGGCCCAATGGTAGCTGCTCGCAGAGCTGTCAGACTTACGCCTCGTCCCGCTTGCGCCGCAGCAAGGCCAAGCCGGCCAGCGCCAGCACCCAGAGGGCACCCGAGCTGGCAGGGGCGCTCGAGCAGGTCATGCCGCCGCCACCGCCGAAGAGGTAGTCCGGGGCCACGAGCTCAGGGTTGTCGTCGCTGCCGTCCAAGGGGTCAGTGCCGACCTCGACCTCGTCTCCATCGTCCACGCCACCGTCGTCGGTGTCCGCGTCGTTGGGATCGGTCTGGTAGGTGTCGACCTCCTCGCCGTCCAAGAGCCCATCGTCGTCGCTGTCGTCGTCGTTGGGATCCGTGTCCGTCTCGTTGACCTCGCGGCCGTCCTCCAGTCCGTCGTTGTCCGAGTCGGGGTTGTTCGGATCGGTGAGGGTGTCGTTGACCTCGGCGCCGTCATCCAGGCCATCCTCATCCGAGTCGGGGTTGTTTGGATCGGTCTGGGTCTCGTTGACCTCCACACCGTCGTCCAGCCCGTCCTCATCGGAGTCTGCGTTGTTGGGATCGGTCTCGGTGTCGTTGACCTCCACGCCGTCGTCCAGGCCGTCGTCGTCGGTGTCGGAGTCGTTGGGATCGGTGCCCACATCCTTGACCTCGTCGCCGTCTGAGAGACCGTCACCGTCGCTGTCTGGGTCGTTGGGATCGGTGCCGTAGATGTCGGTCTCGGAGATGTCGGTCAGGCCGTCACCGTCGGAGTCCTGCTGGTCATCGGGTCCGTAGAGGGGATCCGTGCCGTCAAAGTCGACCTCGTCGCCGTCCTCGCGTCCACCATCATCGGTGTCGGCGTCGTTGGGATCGGTGTCGTAGATCTCGACCTCGCGGCCGTCGATCAGGCGGTCATCATCGGAGTCAGCGTCCAGAGGGTCGGTGCCCCAGACCAGGATCTCTTCACCGTCCTCCAGACCGTCATCATCCGTGTCGTTGTCCATCGGATCGGTGCCGGTGTCGTTGACCTCCTCCTCGTCCGTCAGGCCGTCGCCGTCGCTGTCCACGGCCCAGGGGTTGGTGCCGGTGTCGTTGACCTCCACGTCGTCGTCCAGGCCATCGCCGTCAGAGTCGGCGTTGTTGGGATCGGTGCCGTGGATGAAGACCTCGTCGTAGTCGCTCAGTCCGTCACCATCGGTGTCGACGAGATCCGGGTCGGAGCCAATGGCGGCCTCGGCCTGGTTGCTCAGCCCGTCGCCGTCCCGGTCTCCGGAGACATCGTCGTCCAGGGGGTCAGCCAAGGGGTCGCGTCCGCGCCGCACTTCCGCGCCGTCGAGCTCGCCGCCGTGATCGGTGTCGGCGTTGCGTGGGTTGGTGCCGTAGGTGCGCACCTCTTCGTTGTCCTGCAGGCCGTCGTCGTCGGTGTCGGGATCCAAGGGTTCGGTGTCGAACTTGGTGGCCTCGACGTAGTCGTTCAGGCCGTCGTCGTCGGTGTTCTTGTCGTTGGGGTCGGTCTTGTAGGTGTCGACCTCGGCAGCATCGTCCAGGCCCTCGCCGTCGGTGTCGGCCAAGTTGGGGTCGGTGCTGTGAACCAGAACTTCAACGCCGTCTTTCAGACCGTCGTCGTCGCTGTCGTTGTCGAGGGGGTCGGTGCCGTAGTCGTTGACTTCTTCGCCGTCGCTCAGGCCGTCGTTGTCGGAGTCCGGATCGAAGGGGTCGGTGCCATACGAGGCCACCTCTTCGCCGTCATCCAGGCCGTCGCCGTCGGTGTCCGCCACGTTGGGGTCGGTGCCGTAGGCCAGCTCCTCATCGTCGCTCAGGCCGTCACCGTCGCTGTCGGTGTTGTCGGCAGCATCGTCTGAGCTGTCGTTGGGATCGGTGCCGAGGGCAACCTCGGTGCCGTCGTTCACGCCACCGTCATCGGAGTCTGCATCCAGCGGGTCTGTTCCGGTCGTGAGGACCTCTTCGCCGTCCTTGAGCCCGTCGTCATCGCTGTCGCGGTCCAAGGGGTTGGTTCCGTGGGTGTTGACCTCCTCGCCGTCCTCCAGACCGTCGTTGTCCGTGTCCACGTTGAGTGGGTCACTGCTGTAGGTCAGGCCCTCTTCCCCGTCGGAGAGGCCATCACCGTCGGTGTCGGCGATGTTGGGGTCGGTGCCCCAGGTGTTCACTTCCTGAGCGTCGTTCAGCCCATCGTCGTCGGAGTCTTCGTCCATTGGGTCGGTGGCGGTCTCGTTGACCTCGACGCCGTCTTTCAGGCCGTCATCGTCCGAGTCGGTGTCCAGGGGGTCGCTGCCGTAGGTGTTGACCTCGTCCCCGTCATCCAGGCCATCACCATCTGAATCGGCGACCAGAGGGTCGGTGCCCAGGTCCAGCTCTTCGGCGTCGGAGAGACCATCCCCATCCGCATCGTCGTCCACGGAGGGGTCGGTGCCGATGGCGATCTCGGTCCCGTCAGGGATGCCGTCGTCATCGGAGTCGCCGTCGAAGGGATCGGAGCCGTCCTTGACCTCGTCTTCGTCGGAGATGCCGTCGCCGTCGCTGTCTTCGTCCAAGTAGTTGGGCACCCCATCGCCGTCTTCATCGTCGTTGGTGGGGTCGCCGTCTCCGTTGGTGTCCTCGTCGATGGTGTCGATGCCGTCGCCGTCGTCGTCGGTGTCCAAGTAGTCGGGGGTACCGTCTCCGTCCGAGTCGTCATCGGTGGGGTCGCCGTCGCCGTCGATGTCCTCGACCGAGGTCAGGACGCCGTCGTCGTCGTCATCGTCGTCCAGGTAGTCGGGGGTGCCGTCGCCATCGGAGTCGTCGTTGGTGGGGTCGCCGTCGCCGTCGATGTCCTCGTCGATGGTGGCCAGCCCGTCGCCATCGTCGTCGTCGTCCAGGTAGTCCACGGTGCCGTCGCCGTCGGTGTCGTCGTTGCTCCAGTCGCCGTCGCCGTTCAGGTCCTCGTCAGCGGTGGGCACGCCGTCGTCATCGTCGTCGTCGTCCAGGTGGTTGGTGTCGCCGTCGCCGTCGGTGTCTTCGTCGAGAACAGCGCCGTCGCCGTCCACGTCTTCATCGATGGTGTTCAGACCATCGCCGTCGTCGTCCTCGTCCAGGTAGTTGGGCGTTCCGTCGCCGTCCGTGTCCTGGTTGGCGGGCACCTTGTCCCCGTCGTGCTCCGCACGGGTCTTGATGCCGTCGTTGTCATCGTCCCCGTCTTTGTAGTCCGGGGTGCCGTCGCCGTCGGTGTCGTCGTTGGTGGGATCGCCGTCGCCGTCCAGATCCTCGTCGATGGTGAGGACGCGGTCCCCGTCATCGTCGGTGTCCAGGTAGTCCGCGGTGCCATCAGAGTCGGAGTCTTGGTCTTCGGGGTCGGTGGTCGAGCCGTAGACCTCGTTGACCGTCAGGACTCCATCGTTGTCGTCGTCGGTGTCCAGGTAGTCTACGGTTCCATCGGCATCGGAGTCGTCGTTGCTGGGGTCTCCATCGCCGTCGATGTCCTCGTTCTTGGTCAGGACTCCGTCATTGTCGTCGTCGGTGTCCAAGTAGTCCGGGGTGCCGTCGCCGTCGGAGTCGTCGTTGCTGGGATCTCCGTCGCCGTCCAGGTCCTCGTCCAGGTTGGAGATGCCGTCGCCGTCGTCATCGCAGGCGACGAAGACACAGGTGTCAAAGTCGCTGGCGTCCGGAGAGACAAGCTGCTCGCCGCCTCCACCCGAGGTCGCGCCATTGGCTGGAAACTCGGTCAGCGAAGGGCTGTCGGTCACCCCGTTGTCGCCGCCATCCAAGGTGGGGGACAAGGAGCTGGCGCTGGGCAAGACCACCACGCCGCCACCACCGCCGCCGCCTGGACCTTCCGCCTCGCTGCTGGAGATCCACTGCTTGCCACCGCTACCGCCGTATGCGGACAGGTTCACCGACTTCGTATCGTCGGCCACCAGGAAGAGCGTGCCGCCAGCGCCGCCGCCACCTGGACCGTCTCGTCCGACCCGGGCGCTGCTGTCGGAGGCGTCCTCGCCGTCCGCGCCGTCGGCCAGGAGGTCGCCGTTCCCGTTGATGTCACCGCTGACCAGGGCCATGATGAGACCGCCGCCGGCACCACCGGCGCCGCCCTCGCCGTTGTTTCCGTCACCGGCGCCGCCGCCGCCGCCCAAGAAGGCGGTGCTGGTGGAGTGGCTCAGGGGGTGTCCACCCAGTCCACCGACCTCTTCTCGGTCGTTTCCTCCCCAGTCGTTGTCTCCGGGGTCGACGCTGGTGGCATCTTCATTTGAGGAGCTGAAGGTGTAGCCGCCGCGTCCTCCACCGGAGCTGTTGGCCGCGGTGCTGGTGGGGTCCAGTGCCCAGGCTGCGTGGGAGTCCATCACGCCCTGACCGGTCCAGGTGTTTCCGTTGTCGCCGTTGGCTCCACCACCGCCGCCAGCGTTGTGGGCGTTTCCGCCGCCGCCACCGTTGATTGCGGCGCCGCGCCCATAGAGCGCCGAGAGGCTGCTGTACTCGGTCTGCCAGCCGCCGATGCCCTCGCCCTTCATGCCGCCGTCTTCTTCGTCGCTGCTCAGGTAGTCCGTCCAGTGGGTGCCCGCGGAGCCTGAGTCATTGTCGACCTCGCCCCCGCGGAAGCCCAATCCGCTGACGTCCACTGCGCCGTTCACGCTCAGGTCGCCCAAGACTGAGAGGGCGACGATGCCGCCGGTGCTGCCGTCCCACGCATCCGCGGTGATGGTGCCGGCGCTGCGCACGATGAGTCCTTCGTACTGGGGCACCCGAACGATCTGAGTGTGGCCGTCGGTGCTGTAGCTGTTGGCCAAGCCCGTGAAGGTGGAGTCGGTTTCCAAGGTGATGGTGTCGCCCGAGACCGAGGCCACCCGTACCAGCTCGTACTGACCGGCGCCGTTGGTGGCGCTCACGGTGCCGAAGCTGGCGGCATTGGTGGTGCTGAAGTCCGCGCCCTGCATCTGGATGACCAGCAGGAGGGTGCCCTGGTCGACGGCGGTTTGAGCGAAGTTTCCGGAGGTGCGCTCGTCCAGGTCCCCGATGTCGGTCACGCTCAGGCTGGTCGCCCCTGCTGCCACATCCGAGGCCAGCTCGGCGTACTCGTTGAGCACCACTTCGCTGGTCACAGCCACGCTGCTGCCGTCACTGACTCCCGCCGCGAATGCGGAAGAAGACAGGCCGCAGAGGGCAAGCAGGCCGAGACTTCGGGTCAGGGGCTGGGCGATTGGGTGCAGGCGCATGGTTGGACTCCAGATGGCTTGACGGTATCGCAGGCTCAATCGATGCACCTATTTCCAATCGCTTTCAGTTCTGGTGCCCACAGACAAAGAGCCCCCCAGGTCCGTGGGACCTGGGGGGCTCTTTTCTACACGCTGGAGCTCAGTCCCGGCGGCGCCGCAGCAGCAGGGCTGCGCCGGCCAGAAGGCCGATCCAAAGGCTGCTTGGTGCTGCTGGGCTACTCGAGCAGGTCATGCCACCGCCGCCGCCGAACTGGAAGCCATTGACCAGGGTGGGGTCGTCGTCACTGGGGTCTAGTGGGTCGGTTCCAGCCTCGACCTCATCACCGTCGTTCACGCCGCCATCGTCGGTGTCGGCATCGTTGGGATCGGTGTTGTAGGTGTCGACTTCCTCGCCGTCCTGCAGCCCGTCGTCGTCCGAGTCTGGGTTGTTGGGATCGGTGTCGGTCTCATTGACCTCGCGTCCGTCCTCCAAGCCGTCATCGTCGGAGTCTGGGTTGTTGGGGTCGGTTGCGGTGTCGTTGACCTCCGTGCCGTCGTCCAGCCCGTCTTCGTCGGAGTCAGGATTGTTGGGATCGGTGTTGGTGTCGTTGACTTCGGTGCCGTCACCCAGGCCGTCGGCGTCACTGTCCTCGCTCAAGGGGTCGGTCTCGGTCTCGTTGACCTCGGTGCCGTCGTCCAGGCCGTCGCCGTCCGTGTCCGAATCGGTGGGATCCGTTCCCACATCCTTGATCTCGTCGCCATCGCTCAGGCCGTCCCCGTCGGTGTCGGGGTTGTTCGGGTCAGTGCCGTAGATGTCAGTCTCGGAGATGTCGGTCAGGCCGTCACCGTCGGAGTCTTGCTGGTCATCGGGTCCGTAGAGCGGGTCGGTGCCGTCAAAGTCGACCTCGTCCCCGTCTTCGCGTCCGCCGTCGTCGGTGTCGGCGTCGTTGGGGTCGGTGTCGTAGATCTCGACTTCGCGTCCGTCGATCAGGCGGTCATCATCGGAGTCATCGTCCAGTGGGTCGGTGCTCCAGAGCAGGACCTCCTCGCCGTCGTCCAAGCCGTCGTCGTCCGTGTCCTTGTCCAGGGGGTCGGTTCCGGTGTCGTTGACCTCTTCCTCGTCCGTCAGGCCGTCGCCGTCCGAATCGGCGGTCCAGGGGTTGGTGCCGGCGGTGATCTCCTCGGCGTCGCTCAGGCCGTCTCCGTCGGAGTCTGCCTGGGTGGGGTCGGTGCCGTGGATCGTGACCTCATCAAAGTCGGAGACGCCGTCGCCGTCGGTGTCCGCTGCGTCCGGATCCGAGCCAATGGCCGCCTCCGCTTGGTTGCTCAGGCCGTCGCCGTCGCGGTCGTTGGAGGGGGAGTCGTCCAAGGGGTTGTCCGCCGCATCGCGGCCCCGTCGGATCTCCGCGCCGTCCAGCTCGCCACCGTGGTCGGTGTCGGCGTTCCGGGGGTTCGTTCCGTAGGTGTTCACCTCGTCGTTGTCGTCCAATCCGTCGTCGTCGGTGTCGGGATCCAGCACGTCGGTGTCGTGGGTGACGGCCTCCTCGTAGTCGTTCAGGCCGTCGTCGTCGGTGTCGGCCTCCGTGGGATCCGAGCCGTAGGTGTGGACCTCGGCGGCATCGTCCAGGCCGTCTCCATCGGTGTCCGCCAGGTTGGGGTCGGTGCCGTAGACTACAACTTCCTGGCCGTCTTTCAGCCCATCGTCGTCGCTGTCGTTGTCCAGCGGGTCGGTTCCGTAGTCGTTGACTTCTTCGCCGTCGTTCAGGCCGTCGTTGTCCGAGTCCGGGTCGAAGGGATCGGTGCCATACGAGGCCACCTCATCGCCGTCGTCAATGCCATCCCCATCGGTGTCTGCGACGCTCGGGTCGGTGCCGTAGGCCAGCTCTTCGTCGTCTGTCAGGCCGTCACCGTCCGTGTCGGTGCTGTCGGCGGCGTCGTCTGCAAGGTCGTTGGGGTCGGTGCCCAGAGCGACCTCGGTGCCGTCGTTCACGCCCCCGTCATCGGAGTCGGCATCCAGTGGGTCGGTGCCGGTGGTGTTGACTTCTTCCCCGTCGCGTAGGCCGTCGTCATCGCTGTCGCGGTCCAAGGGGTTGGTGCCGTGGGTGTTGACCTCGGCGCCGTCTTCCAAACCGTCGTTGTCGGTGTCGACGTTGAGCGGATCGCTGCTGTAGGTCAGCCCTTCCTCGCCGTCGGAGAGCCCGTCGCCGTCGGTGTCGGCCAGGTTGGGATCGGTGCCCCAGGTGTTCACTTCTTGGGCATCGTTCAGGCCGTCGTCGTCCGAGTCTTCATCCAGTGGGTCGGTGCTGGTCTCGTTGACCTCGACCCCGTCCTTCAGGCCGTCGTCATCGGTGTCAGTGTCCAGGGGATCGGTTCCGTAGGTGTTGACCTCGTCCCCGTCATCCAGTCCATCTCCGTCTGAATCCGCGATCAGGGGGTCGGTGCCCAGGTCGAGCTCTTCGGCGTCGGAGAGTCCGTCGCCATCCGCGTCATCGTCCACCGAAGGATCCGTGCCAATGGCGATCTCGGTGCCATCGTCGATGCCGTCGTCGTCCGAGTCGTCGTCGAAGGGGTCCGAGCCGTCCTTGGCCTCGTCCTCATCGGAGATGCCATCACCGTCGCTGTCCTCGTCCAGGTAGTTGGGTACGCCGTCACCGTCTTCGTCGTCGTTGGTGGGGTCGCCGTCGCCGTTTGAGTCCTCGTCGATGGTGTCGATGCCGTCGCCGTCGTCGTCGTCGTCCAGGTAGTCGGGGGTGCCGTCGCCGTCGGAGTCGTCGTCGGTGGGGTCGCCGTCGCCGTCGATATCTTCCACGCTGGTCAGAACGCCGTCGTCGTCGTCGTCGTCGTCCAAGTAGTTGGGCGTGCCGTCGCCGTCTGAGTCATCGTTGGTGGGGTCACCGTCGCCGTCGATGTCCTCGTCAATGGTGTCCAGGCCGTCGCCGTCGTCGTCGTCGTCCAGGTAGTCGACGGTGCCGTCGCCGTCTGTGTCGTCGTTGCTCCAGTCGCCGTCGCCGTTGAGATCCTCGTCTGCCGTGGGAACGCCGTCGTCGTCGTCGTCGTCGTCCAGGTGGTTGGTGTCACCGTCGCCGTCGGTGTCCTCGTCCAGGACTGCGCCGTCACCGTCTACGTCTTCGTCCCGTGTGATCAGGCCGTCCCCGTCGTCGTCATCGTCCAAGTAGTTGGGCGTGCCATCGCCGTCGGTGTCCTGGTTCGCCGGTACCTTGTCTCCGTCGTGCTCCGAGCGGGTCTTGATGCCGTCGTCGTCATCGTCATCATCCTTGTAGTCCGCAGTTCCATCGCCGTCGGTGTCGTCGTTGGTGGGGTCGCCGTCGCCGTCGATGTCCTCGTCGATGGTGAGCACCCGGTCGCCGTCGTCGTCGGTGTCCAGGTAGTCGGCGGTGCCGTCCGAGTCGGAGTCCTGGTCCTGTGGGTCAGTGGTGGAGCCGTAGACCTCGTCTTCGGTGGGCACGCCGTCGTTGTCGTCGTCGGTGTCTAGGTAGTCGGGGGTTCCGTCGCCATCGGTGTCGTCGTTCGTGGGATCGCCGTCGCCGTCGATGTCCTCGTCCAGGGTCAGGACGCCGTCACCATCATCGTCGTCGTCCAGGTAGTTTGGGGTTCCGTCGCCGTCGCTGTCGTCGTTGGTGGGGTCTCCGTCCCCGTCTACGTCCTCGTCGAGGGTCGGAACGCCGTCGCCGTCGTCATCGTCGTCTTGGCGGTTGGGAATGCCGTCGGCATCGGTGTCGATGCCGCTGCAGCCGCTGTACACACCCAGAATGTCCGCGAAGTTGCCGGAGCCGGAGTCTCCGCTGGCGCTGTTCGTTGCCTCCAGGCTGAGCAGCTGCGAGGAGGACGAGGCAGTAAAGACGGCCCCGTACTCTCCCCAGGCGGTGTTGCCGTCCACCATCTCCGCCAACACCGTGGTGTCCAGTTGCAGCTCGGCGGTGTCCGTTCCGCTTCGGCCCCGGTGGGCCACGTGCAAGGCGTAGGAGCTCCCCGAACTGAGCCCAGAGAGCGTCTGGTAGACGCTGCCGTACTCGTTGCGTTGGATCTCCAGGAACTTCCCATCGATGCCGTCGACACCGTTGGAGCCATCGCTCCAGATCTCAATCTGACCGCTGTAGTCGGTGGTGCTCCACCCAGGAACATCGGCTTGGGGGTGGAAGGAGATTCCGGAGGCGCCGGGGGACTCGAAACCGGCGTTGGTCACAAGGGAGGTGTCGACGCTGCAGTCGGTGGTGCCGCCAGCACCGTCCGAGAGGCTGCTCGGGACGCCATAGCTGTCGACCGAACCGTCGACCTGACCGTCGCCGTCCGAGTCGGTGTAGCCGGCCTCCTCTACGTCGGAGACGCCATCCCCGTCGGAGTCACTGTCGATCGCGTCCAAGTCTCCGTCGCCGTCTGTGTCCTCCAACTCCAGAAAGTCCAGGATGCCGTCGTTGTCGTTGTCGTTGTCGTCCGCGTCGTCGTAGGTGTCCGAGTCCGTGTCGGCAGCGAAGGCCCGGGCCGAAGGCAGGCCCAACAAGGCACTGAGCACGAAGGTGGCGATGCAGCGTTTGGTCGTTGGAGAGGTCATACGGGGGCTCCGGAGGTGCGCGGGCCGCGAGCTGCGCGGACCCTTCGTTCTCAGTGTAGTGAGATTTGGGAGGCAATCTCTGACAGCTGCAGTGACATTTCATGACATCGAGCGCAGGTGCCTCAGGAAACGCCGGTGGCAGAAGCCTTCTGGGGGAGAGCGGCTCAGGTACGGATCTCTCAGATGAGAGGAAGGCCAGGGATCTATCAGCGCGGTTGCGGCCTATTCAGGGCGTTTGGCTGGGGACGGGGCCGGTAGGTCAGAGCGACAAAGCCCCCCAAGCCGAAGCTTGGAGGGCTCGTTCTCGGACAGGCGCTCAGTCCCTGCGGCGCCGCAGCAGCAGGGCTGCGCCGGCCAGAAGGCCGATCCAAAGGCTGCTTGGTGCTGCTGGGCTGCTGGAGCAGCTGATGCCGCCACCGCCTCCGTAGAGGTAGTCCGTCAGCAGCGCTGGGTTGTCGTCCGAGCCGTCCAGGGGATCGGTGCCAACCTCGACTTCATCGCCATCGCTCACGCCACCGTCGTCGGTGTCGTAGTCGTTGGGGTCAGTCCCGTAGGTGTCGACCTCTTCTCCGTCCAAGAGCCCATCGTCGTCGCTGTCATCGTCGTTGGGGTTGGTCTCGGTCTCGTTGACCTCGCGTCCGTCATCCAGTCCGTCGTCGTCGCTGTCCGCGTCGGCGGGATCGGTCTCGGTGTCATTGACCTCGACGCCGTCTTCCAGACCGTCTTCGTCCGAGTCGACGTTGTTGGGGTCGGTCCCGTAGGTGTCGACCTCTTCTCCGTCGCCCAGGCCGTCGCCGTCGCTGTCTTCGAGCAAGGGGTCGGTCAGGGTGTCGTTGACTTCGACGCCGTCATCCAGCCCGTCGTCATCGGTGTCTGCGTCGTTGGGGTCGGTCAGGGTGTCCTTGACCTCCTCGCCGTCGCTGAGACCGTCGCCGTCGGAGTCTGCGTTGTTCGGGTCGGTTCCGTAGATGTCGGTCTCGGAGATGTCGGTCAGGCCGTCACCGTCACTGTCCACCTGGTCGTCGCTGCCGTCCAGGGGATCGGTGCCGTCAAAGTCCACCTCGTCGCCGTCTTCACGGCCGCCGTCATCGGTATCGGCGTCGTTGGGGTCGGTGTCGTAGATCTTGACCTCGCGACCATCCTCCAGGCGGTCGTCATCGGAGTCTGCGTCCAAGGGGTCGGTGCCCCAAAGCAGGAGCTCCTCGCCGTCTTCGAGTCCGTCATCATCGCTGTCGTTGTCCGTGGGGTCCGTCAGCGAGGTGTCGACCTCGTAGTCGTCCGTCAGGCCATCGCCGTCGCTGTCGGTGCGCAGAGGGTCGGTTCCAAGGTCGTTGACCTCCTCGCCGTCCTCCAGGCCGTCACCATCGGTGTCAGCTTCGAGGGGGTCGCTGCCAACCTCGCGGGCCTCTTCACCATCGCTGAGGCCGTCACCATCGGTGTCGGCGACAGCAGGGTCGGTGCCGAGTAGAGCCTCCTCGTCATCGGTCAGGCCGTCTCCGTCGGTGTCGACATCGTCCACATCGTCCAAGGCGTCCTGGGGATCGGTCTTGGGAGCGGTGGACTCAACGCCGTCGTGTACGCCGCCGTAGTCGGTGTCCGAGTTGTTGGGGTCGGTCAAGGTCTGGCGAACCTCGACGTTGTCGGCCAAGCCGTCACCGTCGGTGTCTGGGTTCAGTGGGTCGGTCTCCCACTTGTTGATCTCCACGCCGTCCTTGAAGCCGTCGCCGTCCGTGTCCTTGTTGTTGGGATCGGTGCCGAAGGTGTCGACCTCCGCGCCGTCGTCCAAGTCGTCATCGTCGCTGTCCGCGTCGTTGGGGTCGGTGCCGAAGACCACAACCTCAACGCCGTCTTCCAGGCCGTCATCGTCGGTGTCGTTGTCCAGAGGGTCGGTGCCGTAGGTGTTGACCTCGTCACCATCGCTCAGGCCGTCGTTGTCCGAGTCTGCGTCGTTGGGGTCGGTGCCGTAGTCATCGATCTCGTCGCCGTCGTCAATGCCGTCGCCGTCCGTGTCCGGGTTCGAAGGATCGGTGCCGAACACCGCCTCCTCGTCGTCGGTCAGGCCGTCACCGTCGGTGTCGGTGATGTTCTCGGTTCCGTCGTCCGAGCCGTCGTTGGGGTCAGTCCCGTCCACAACCACTTCCACGCCGTCGGAAACGCCGCCGCCATCGGTGTCCGCCAAGTTCGGATCTGTCCCGTACTCGATGACTTCCTCGCCATCTCGCAGACCATCGTCGTCGCTGTCGCGGTCCAGGGGATCGGTGCCGTAGTCATCGACTTCGTCGCCGTCCTCGAGTCCGTCGTTGTCGGTGTCAACGTTCAGCGGATCGGTGCTGTAGATCAGCCCCTCGTCGCCGTCGCTCAGGCCGTCGCCGTCGGTGTCCTCAAGCAGCGGATCGCTGCCCCAGGTGTTCACCTCTTGGGCGTCGGTCAGGCCGTCGTCGTCGGTGTCCGTGTCGTTGGGATCGCTGCCGATCTCGTTGACCTCTTGGCCGTCGTCCAAGCCGTCGTTGTCGGAGTCAGGGTCCGCCGGGTCGGTGCTGTGGGTGTTGACCTCGTCACCGTCCGAGAGACCATCGCTGTCGGTGTCGGCGTTGAAGGGATCGCTTCCGTAGGTCAGCAGCTCTTCGGCATCGCTCAGGCCGTCGCCGTCTGCATCGTCATCGAGGTTGGGGTCGGTGCCCACAGCCACTTCTTCGCCGTCGGTCAGGCCGTCGTCGTCGGAGTCGTCGTCGAAGGGGTCGGTGCCGTCTTCGATCTCATCGCCGTCGGGAATGCCGTCGTTGTCGGAGTCAGGGTCCAGGTAGTTCGGGATCCCATCGCCGTCGCTGTCGTCGTTGGTAGGGTCACCGTCGCCGTCGACATCCTCGTCGATGGTGTCTACGCCGTCGCCGTCATCGTCAGGGTCCAGGTAGTCGGGGGTGCCATCGCCGTCGGTGTCGTCGTTGGTCGGGTCGCCGTCGCGGTCGAGATCCTCGTCGGCAGTGGGTACGCCGTCGCCATCGTCGTCAGCATCCAGGTAGTCGGGGGTGCCGTCCCCATCGGAGTCGTCGTTGGTGGGGTCGCCGTCCGCGTCGACGTCCTCGTCTGCGGTCTCCAGGCCGTCGCCGTCGTCGTCTGGATCCAGGTAGTCAACGGTGCCGTCGCCGTCGGTGTCGTCGTTGCTCCAGTCGCCGTCGCCGTTGAGGTCCTCGTCCGCAGTGGGAACAAGGTCGCCGTCGTCGTCGTCGTCCAGGTAGTCGGCGTCGCCGTCGCCGTCGGTGTCCTCGTCCAGGACCGCGCCGTCGCCGTCGACGTCCTCGTCTGCGGTGACCAGGCCGTCGCCGTCGTCGTCGTCGTCCAGATAGTTGGGCGTGCCGTCGCCGTCGGTGTCCAGGTTCTCAGGCACCTTGTCGCCGTCGTGCTCGGCGCGGGTCTTGATGCCGTCGTTGTCGTCGTCGCCGTCCTTGTAGTCCTTGGTCCCGTCACCGTCGGTGTCGTCGTTGGTGGGGTCACCGTCGCCGTCCACGTCCTCATCGATGGTCAGGACGCGGTCACCGTCGTCGTCGGTGTCCAGGTAGTCGGCGGTGCCGTCCGAGTCGGAGTCCTGGTCCATCGGGTCGGTGGTGCCGCCATAGACTTCGTCCGCGGTGGGCACGCCGTCGCCGTCGTCGTCGGTGTCCAGGTAGTCTGGGGTCCCGTCGCCGTCGGTGTCGTCGTTGGCGGGGTTCCCGTCGCCGTTGGTGTCCTCGTCTGTGTTGGACACGCCGTCGTTGTCGTCGTCGTTGTCCAGGTAGTCCGGGGTTCCGTCACCGTCGGTGTCGTCGTTTGTGGGGTCGCCGTCGCCGTCGACGTCCTCGTCCTCGGTGTCGATGCCGTCGTTGTCGTCGTCATCGTCCAGGTAGTTGGCGGTGCCGTCGCCGTCGGTGTCGTCGTCCATCGGATCGCCGTCGCCGTCTACGTCCTCGTCGATGGTGAGCACTGTGTCACCGTCGTCGTCGGTGTCCAGGTAGTCATCGATGCCGTCGCCGTCGGTGTCGTCGTTGCGGGGGTTGTTGTTCCCGTCTACGTCCTCGTCGCGGGTGGACACGCCGTCGCCGTCGTCGTCGGTGTCCAGGTAGTCCGGGGTTCCGTCCCCATCGGTGTCGTCGTTGGTGGGGTCAGTGTCCCCATCGTAGGTCTCCCCCTTGGTGTTGAGCCGGTCGCCGTCGTCGTCCTTGTCCAGGTAGTCGGCGGTGCCGTCCGAGTCGGTGTCTTGCAACATGGGGTCGGTCACGCTGCCGTAGGCCTCGTCGCTGGTGTCCACGCCGTCGCCGTCGTCGTCGCTGTCCAGGTAGTCGTCGATGCCGTCGCTGTCGGTGTCGTCGTTGCGTGGGTTGCCGTCGCCGTCGACGTCCTCGTCCGTCGTCAGCACCCCATCGCCGTCGTCGTCGGTGTCCAACCAGTCTGCCGTGCCATCGCCGTCGGTGTCGTCGTCCAGTGGATCGCCGTCGCCGTCGTAGACCTCGTTGCGGGTGAGCACGCCGTCGTTGTCGTCGTCGGTGTCCAAGTAGTTGGCGGTGCCGTCGCCATCGTTGTCATCGTCGGTGGGGTCGCCGTCGCCGTCCAAGTCCTCATCCTCGGTCAGGATGCGGTCCCCGTCATCGTCGGTGTCCAGGTAGTCAGCGGTGCCGTCCGAGTCAGTGTCCTGGAGCATCGGGTCGGTGGTGCCACCGTAGGCCTCGTCTTCCGTGGGGACGCCGTCGCCGTCATCGTCGGTGTCCAGGTAGTCCACGGTGCCGTCACCGTCGGTGTCGTCATCGGTGGGGTCGCCGTCTCCGTCCACGTCCTCGTCGATGGTGTTGACGCCGTCGTTGTCGTCGTCTGCATCCAGGTAGTCCGGGGTGCTGTCCCCGTCGGAGTCGTCGTCGGTGGGATCGCCGTCGCCGTCCAGGTCCTCATCTTCGGTGTCGATGCCGTCGCCGTCGTCGTCCACGTCGATGTAGTCGGGGGTACCGTCGGAGTCGGTGTCCTCGTTCTGGGGATCGGTGTTGGACCCGTAGGCCTCATCGATGGTGTCGACACCGTCGTTGTCGTCGTCGGTGTCCAGGTAGTCCAGGGTCCCGTCGCCGTCGCTGTCCTGGTCCTCAGGGCTGCTTGAAGAGCCGTAGTACTCGTCCTCGGTGGGCACGCCGTCGCCGTCGTCGTCGGTGTCCAGAGCATCGATGGTGCCGTCACCGTCGGTGTCGGTGCCGGAACCGGAAGTGGAGCCATACTCCGTGCCGTCGTCTACGCCGTCGCCGTCGGAGTCGGGATCGAACTCATCCATGCCAGCTGCGATCTCGGTCAAGTCGCTGACGCCGTCTCCGTCCGAGTCCAGCTCGGTGCACACCGAGTCGCCTTCGGTGGGGGAGGTGATGTCGAACTCCACGGCCTCCTGGGACTGGGTGTAGAAGCCGAACTCGCCAGTTGGGAAGGAGGTCACACCGGCGGAGGTCGCGGTGATGCTGATGTCCAGCGTGCCGTCGATGTACACGTCGATCTGGCTGGAGCTGTAGTCCACAGTCACGGTGTAGGTGGTGTTGTCGCTCCAGCCTGTGCTGCCGTAGGTGCCGCCGCGCTGCAGCTCGTCCACGTCGTTGGTGTGGCACCACATCTCCGCGTCGCTGACGGCGCCGGTGACGTGATTCAGGGCCGTTCCGCGGGAACCGGTGCAGCCGTTGGAGTAGTTCTGGCTGCTCTGCTTCCAATCCCAGATGATGTAGTCGGCCGAAGAGCTGGTGTTCTCACCGCTGGTGTAGCCGATGATGAAGCCGACAAAGTCGTTGTCAGCCGAGGTGTCGACTTCGACATCGAAGGTGATGGTCACCCCGTCCGAGGGGATGTCGGTCATGTAGACGGCCGGCCCGGAGTTGCCGTCCTGACGGGCGGAAAGGGCGCTGTTTACTGTCCAAGCGCTGGAATCGGGGGAGAAGGTGGAGCTGGCCAACTCCTCGTCATAGTCCAAGGAGAAGCTGGTGCCACCAGCGGCCGCACCGCCCTCGCACTCGTAGCCGACCTCCACGGCGCAGGAGGCATCGCAGCCATCGCCCGTGGAGGTGTTTCCGTCATCACATGCCTCAGTCCCATCAATGACGCCGTCTCCGCAGGTGGATGCAGCAGCGATGGAAGGGAGGAAGAGGAGGCTGGTTGTTCCGGCCAAAAGCGTAAGGCGGCGCATGGAAATCCTTGGAATTGGTCGCAGATTATCTTGCTGGCGACGATGCAGACTCAGCTGTCCCCAGTTGTCGGGGGGGCGAGTGGTTTAACAGTATGATATTGTTCGCTAAAGTGTGTGTTTCTCATTCCTTTCGGTGCCGCTTCGAGGCCCCGATCAGCAGGAGTGCCTTCGCTCACCCGTCGCGATGTGAAAGCAGATGGGCAGGTGCACGCCGTGTAGACATCACCAGGTTCCCATGCGCAGAGGAATCGGATTCCAACGCGTTTTCGGCAGCTTATTTCAGAACCCCAGACATGCGGTGACCACGCGATGACATTTCATGACACTCCCCGGGTTGGTCTTGCCCAAACGGCGCAGCCCGTCGTCAATATCGAAGGATGTGCGTGGTTGGACTAGTAGGGAGGATCTGAAAGGGTTCTCACGGAGCTTTCCTGCTTGACACTTGACAGGTCAAGGCTAAGTTGAAGCCAACGCTTTAGGAGTTTGCCCCATGTCCTTGATCCTGCTCTCCACATTGGCAATGGCCGGTCAGAAAGAACTCACCATCGAGGTCCCCTTGCCCTCGGAGACCCCTGTGGCTGAAGCGACCTACAGCTCTAGCACCTCGGAGTGGCGTGCCCGCTACGGCCGCGTCGTGGCTCCTCTGGCCAGCACCGATGGCCACTTGAACTGCAACTTGGATGGCCGCTGGCTCACCGCCGAGCTCAAGTTCTCGGGCACCGAGATGCCATCTGCGGACGCCTCTTACATCTGCGAGAACGAGGACCTGCGCGTCATCGTCATCGCCACCCACAGCGGAGAGGGCTGGGAAGCTCAGGACACCCAGCAGGTCGCAGACGGCCGCCTGATTATGCCCCGCAAGCGCGGTCAGCTCCAGCGCGCCCAGGTCATGTTGCCCGTCCCCGGCTTGCTCGATGGTGAAGTCGTCGCCGACGTGCGCGGTGTCGCGTGCGCCGTGACCCAGGAAGAGGAAGGCGCGACCGTCTCCGTGCGCGTGCGCGGACGGGTGCTCAAGGACGAGGCTACTTGCGAGCTGCCCACCCAAGATGGCGGCAGCTACCCGCTGACCATCGCCCTGGACTCCGAAAAGGAGGGTTGATCCGAATCGGGCCCTGATGGCCTCGTTCGCGCTGAAATATGGGCTCTCCTCTGGCGTAGTATGACCAGACTGGAGAGACCCGACCTTGAGCGACCAACCCCTGCTTCCTGAATCCGCCTACGAACCCAGCCACAACGACAAGCTGATGGCCGCCTTCGGCCACGGTTTGACCTTTGTGGAGGGGGGAATCATCGGGCCCCTGATCATCTACTTGATCCAGGACAAGAAGAGCGCCTTCTCGGCCTTCCACAGCCTGCAGAGCCTCTACTTCGGCTTGGCCTTCCTGGTGATCACGCTGATCACCTGCGGTCTCGGCGCTGTGCTGGTCGTTCCGTACATGATCTTCGAGATCATCGCGACGGTGAAGGCCTACAACGGTGAGTGGTACGTGCTCCCCGTGGTTGGGAAGTACGCCTTGGAGAAGCATCCGCCTCCCCAGGGTGTGGAGCCCACCCCACCCTGGTAGGTTTGCTTCATGCTTTTCCTCTCGCTGCTTCTCAGCACCTTGGTCCAGGCCCAGAGCACCCCCAGTGCTCCTGACCTGGACGAGGATGAGACTGCGCGCACCGAGGACATGCCCGAGCAGGACCAGCCCAAGGCCGACGCCGAGATCATCGTTCGCGGCGAGCTTGAGGTCCGCCAGGCCAAGAAGGCTTTGAACCAGCAGCTGGTGGACCTGGGCTACACCCCGCGTCGTCGCGCCGATGGCCGCACCGTCTACATTCACGAGGACGGTTGGCGGCAGAAGCTGATCATGGACGACGACGGCTACGTCTACTTTCGTCAGCGCCCCCCCCACATCACTGGGCCTCCAGAGACCGGCCTGATCTATGACGACTGGCCCATCCTGCCGTGGAGCACCTGCCTGCTCTTCCCGGCGGCCTGCGTCAACGTCGGCTCGATCCCGAGAAACCAGCGTCTGAAGCTCAAAGACAAGGAGCGCACCATGGTCGCCAGCCAGGATGAGCTGGTGCGCTATGCCGATGCTTTGGCGGGAGAGGCGTTGGCCGTGCGGCTCTATGAAGAGGTGCCCGACCTCTTGGACGCGATCTGGTTGGAAGGGAAGCACTTAGAGCAGCCCGAGCTGACTCTGCCCGACGCTGTCTCTCGCAGAAAGGCCATCCTGGAGTTCTGGATCTCCCGCACCGACAACCAGTACGGCGATGCGGTTCGCGAGGTGGTCGAGGCCTACATGGTCTACGTCATCAACGACTCCAGCGAGCCCTTTACGGACGAGGAGATCGCCTGGGCCAACACCACCCGTCGCTGTGAGCGGCCTTTGGTGCTCTGGGAGTACTGATTCTTTGAGGGACCGAGCGTTGTCCCACACAGAAACTGCACCGGTCTTGCTGAAATGACCCCGCGATCTCCGGCGTAGCCTTGGGTACTGCCAGCGAGGTCACCATGACCCAGATCCAAGCCCCCACCGCCCAGCCCGCTCGCACCCATGTCGTGGAGCGCAACAGCATCGTCGTGGAGACGCAGGTGCAGCAGAGCATCCTGCTCCACCGCATGCGCGCTGCCCGCGAGGAGCCGGAATACCTGGTGGTGCGGACTGCGGATGCTCAGAACGCCAGCGCGGTCTGGATGATCGTCTCCTTCTTCGTGGCCTACATCAGCCTGCCCCTGATCGGCCAGGCGACCGGATTGATGGACGGCTTGCTCGGCAGCCTCTGGCCCGCCATTCCGGCCTTCGGAGCGATGCTCTTGGCCACCTTCGTGGGCATTGGCATCTTCAAGCCCGAGATCCACCTGCCCAAGCCAGGCGCCAAGATTTCCGACGCCATTGGGCCGGCCATCATTGGCTACTTCAGCACCTGGGCCCTGCTGCACAACACGGTCCCTGGCCTGCGCAGCTGGTGGGACTTTGGTGGGCCGGAGCTGCTCTTCTTCGTGGCTCTGAACGCCATCGAAGCGGTGCTCTTTGGTGCGATGCTCGGCAGCTTCACGCGGGACCGAGTGAAGGGGCTGGCGTTGGGCGCAGTGTTTCAGGCGGCCTTTGCGTACTTGTGGTGTTTGATCGCGCTGTGATTCAGCTGAGCCATGATGAGGTGGTCGACCGGGCCATCGTTGCTGCAGCTGCGCTCACCCCGAAGCAGGCCGCGAGGGCCTTTGCCGCGAGCCTGAGCACCAGGCGGCTGGACTGGCGCTCGACCTTGGGCTCCTTGGCTGCAGTCCAACACCTGAGCCGACACGCCTTTGTGCCCAGATCGGTCAAAGATCCAGGTCATTGCGCGGTGTGTGGCCTGCAGCAACAGGTCGCTCTCGACCTGGATGGCCTGGCTGAGCTGCGTGCGGAGCAGCGCTACTTGGTGCGCTTCTACGATGTGGCCTATGCCGTCGCTGACTTGGAGGCCTTTCCTGGGGTGCAGGTCCCAGAGCCAACGCCCGCTGACCTGGACTTGCTCCAGGCCCTGCTTGAGGGGCTTCGTTCGCCAGGTATGAAGCTGGGCCAGCTGAACGCAGCCATCCGTGTCGGATTCAAGTCCAACAAGAACCAGAGGGCCTACATCCTGGAGGCGCTGGGCGTCGCAGGGATCTTGTGCCCCACGGAGGTCCCGTCCTTTGAAACGCGGTGGGTCAGCTACCAGGAGCGAGAGTTCGGTCTCTCGGTCCACCACTTCTATTCAAAGGACGCGGCCTACCCTCTGCGACATTGGTCGAGCGAGAGCCGCCTGAACGAGCAGGCGGTGCAGCGCTGGTTCGGAGAGCTCATCTGAGTTCCCAACGAAGGCCCTAGAGCCCCTTCAACCAGCTCACCCGCCGCGCCAGCACCTCCGGCTCCACCTCTTCCATGATCTTCAGGTAGGCGTAGTGCTCACTGGGCGCCGCCAAGGTCACCTGACGCTCAAAGAGCTCATCTCGCCGGAAGGCGTGGATGGTGACGGTCGTGCCAGGGGGGTAGCCGGCCAACATGGCCTCGGCTTTGACGGCTTTGATGCCGTTGATGGCGACGATCACGTCTCCAGCGCTCAGGCCCACGTCCTGTGCGGGACCTTCATCCAGGACCTGCTTGATCTTGTCGCCGGTGATCTTGGCGCCGATGCGGCCCTTGTTCCGCAGGGCGTCCTCCTCCTCGGCGGCCTTGCCTCCACGGTCTGTGCCGTTCTTGCCAGGACGGAAGCGCAGCTCCACGCCAAAGGCGGCCAGCAATGCCCGGAGGGGCAGATCCTCGGTGCCGCGTACGGCGTGCTCAAAGAAGTGGCTCAGGTCCACGCCGGTGATGCGTTGGGCGACATCCTCGATGCCCATCTCGGGCACCCCGATGCCCTTGGCGCCGTACTCGGTCCACAGGGCGCGCATGACGTCGTCCAGGGACTTGGCGCCCTCGGTCTCCAGGCGGATGGTCAGATCCAATGCCAGCGCCGCCAGGGAACCCTTGGCGTAGTAGCTGACGATGGCGTTGGGGGCGTTCTCGTCCTGGCGGTAGAACTTGGTCCAGGCATCAAAGCTGGACTCGGCCAGGGACTGCTTCAGACGCCCGGAGCCGCCACGAACCCGCGTAATCGTGCGACCGAGCAGCTCCAGGTAGGAGTCCGTCTCGATGCGCTCTGTGCGGTTGAGGATCAGGTCGTCGTAGTAGGAGGTGATGCCTTCGAAGGCCCAGAGCAGGGTGGTGTAGTTCTCGGTGCTCAGGTCGTAGGGCACAAAGCGCGCGGGCTTGATGCGCTTGACGTTCCAGGTGTGGAAGTACTCGTGGGAGTAGAGGCCCAGGAGCTGCCGGTAGCCGTCGCTGACCTTGTGCTCTCCAAGCATCGGCAGGTCGGCGCGCTTGGCAATCAGGCTGGTGCTGGCCCGGTGCTCCAGCCCGCCGTAGCCGTTGCCGATCAGCATGAGCTGAAAGAGGTAGCGGTCCATTGGAGCGGGCTTGCCGAACATCTCAATCTGGTGGGTGCAGATGGGAATCAAGTCGTTGACCAGACGCTGCAGATCGCCGTTGTGGGGACCGGTGACGGCCAGCTCGTGGGGAACACCGGCGGCCTGGAAGTGCAGCAGCTCAAAGGTGCCCATCTCGACGGGGTGGTCGATGAGCTCGTCGTGGCTCTCGGCCTGGTAGCTGCCAAAGCCGTAGCGCTCCGCCTCCAGCTCCTTCAGGGTCGTGGCGATGCGCCAGTCCTTGCAGTGGGGGTCGCTGGGGGCCTGGATGTCGACGGTGTGCAGACCCTCAGCTTGGCCGATGACCTCCAAGAACACGCTGGTGCCGTTGAAGTAGCCGTGGTTCTGGTCCAGGTGAGCCATGCGCACGCTCAGGTCCCAGGCATAGACCTGGTAGGTCAGCTTCAGGGCGCCTTGGACGGGGGCGGCCTTCCAGGTGTGCTTGTCCAGCTTGTCCAGGCCCACCAGGTTCTCGCCGCTGTCGCGGGCCTCGATCTGGACGATGTTCTTGGAGAACTCTCGCACCAGGTAGGAGCCGGGGATCCAGGCGGGCAATCGCAGGACCTGACCGGTGGGATCCGGGTTGGAGATCTCCAGGGTGACCGTGAAGATGTGGGCGGCGGGGGAGGTGGGCTGAATCGTGTAGTGAATGCTCATGCCGCAGAACGTAGCCTCCTTTGCAGGCTTGGGAACAGGCTGAACATGGAGATTTCTTGTGTGAAGGTGTGTGGCGGCCAACGCGGGGAGTAGACTTAGGCAAGCAGGAAGGGGAAGGGCAGGATGAAGCAAAGGAAACTGCTGTTCGCGTTCGCGCTTCTGCTCTCGATCCCCAGCTTGGCTCTGGCTGCCGGCGCCTTGAAGATGCGGCAGAACCAAGCTGCGCTCGCGCAGCACAACCTGAGTGCCCAAGAGCTCAGCGGCCTAATCGCCGCCCAGAACCACCTCTCCAAGACCCTTCCCCTCTGGGGGCAGGGCGGCGACTGTGATGCGGGCCCCTTGCTCAACCCGGTGCTGGCCCTCGAGGACTCCAGCTACCCGGCCCAGGCACCTCCATGGTGGGCTGAGATGGACTGGCCCTGGGAAGGACCTCCAGGCCGACGGGGCACGAGTGTTTCCTGGCTGGAGCACCCGGAGAGAGTGCCCACCGGAGACTTCTCGATCTTCCAGGAGATCCAAGCCTGCGGGCGCTGGGATTCTGGCTCCTCCGGCGCCTACCAGGACTACCTGGACTCCGGCGCCCAAGACCCCGCCCTGAGCGCGCCCATCCCCATGCTCATCCCACTCCAGTACCTGGCCAAGTCCTACCTGGCGGCGGGGCTGCGCGGGGACGTGGACATGGTGCAGACCTTGGAGGGGGTGCGGCACCTGGCGGCCCTCTGCCACGACGGCGAGGAGCTGATCTCCACCCTGATCGCCCTGACGCTGCTCAACTTTGAGCGCCAGGCCTACGAGCGCGCTGTGGCCCTTGAGCTGCTGGATCCCGAGAGCTGGCAGCCCGTCTCCGAGCAGGACTATGAGCTGGCCAAGGCCACCCTGTTTGCGACCATGCACGTCTACGAGGGCAGGGGGCCAGAAGGAGGATTGGATCAACTCCAGGCCAACCCTCGGGCCCGCTTTGGTCAATGCGGGGCCCTCCAACACGCCATCGCCCGGGTCGGCGCCGACGAGGCCATCTTGGGCGCGGCTCACCCCTGGCCAGGAGAGCCCGACCACCGGGCCCACCACGCTGAGCTGCGCGAAGTCTTGGCCCAGAGCGCCTGCCGGCTGCCGCAGCTGCGGGCCTCCGATGCTCACCCAGAGTGGTTCACACAGGAGCACGCCGATCAGCTCTTCTACAGCGAGGAGAAGGCACCTTGGATCCTGCGGTTGCCCTACTGGCAACACGCTGAGAGCGAAGGCACCCGGCACATGACCCCGGAGCCGCTGGATCAGGTGTACCGAGAGCGCCTGAGCCAGTTCCCCTGAGTCGATGCTTCGGACGGGTCCGGACGCAGGTACGGCCCGCCCCCATGAAGGGGACAGGCCGCACTCTTCGTCTCCGTTCAGCAAGGCGGGTTCTCGCCTCGCTCGGTGGCCGGGCCTACTTCCGCCGGCGGCGGATGAACAGCCCAGCCATGGCCAAGCCCAGCCAGGCCAGTGAGCCGGCATTGGCTGGGCTGGAGCTACATGCCCAGCCGCTGCCTCCACCGTAGGAGCCGCTGTCGTCCAGATCGCTCATCGGGTCGCGTCCGGCGTCCACTTCTTCGCCGTCCTTCAGGCCACCGCCGTCACTGTCCTCGTTGAGGGGGTCAGTGCCGTAGGTCTGCACCTCCTCGCCATCGCTCAGGCCATCGCTGTCCGTGTCTGCGTTGAGAGGATCCGTCCCTTCAACCTCTACTTCTTCGAAGTCGCTCAGGCCGTCTTCGTCGGAGTCTACGTTCAAGGGATCGGTGCCCAAGTCTTGCTCAGCGCCATCTTCCAGTCCGTCGTCGTCGCTGTCGGCGTCGGTGGGACTGGTGCCAATGGCCACCTCTTCACCGTCTTCCAGGCCGTCATCGTCGCTGTCGGCGTCCAAGGGGTCGCTCTCGTAGGCCAGCTCCTCGCCGTCCTCCAAGCCGTCGTCGTCCGAGTCGGGGTCCATGGGGTCGGTGTTGAGCTGGTAGAACTCCTCGCCGTCTGGGATGCCGTCTTGGTCTGAGTCCGGGTCGTTGGGGTCGGTGAAGCTCACGTTGGCCTCGGCCCAGTCCGTGATGCCGTCGCTGTCGGCATCGGACAAGTCGTCGCGGATGTCGAAGGGGTCGGTGCCGTCAACGGTGACCTCCTCTCCATCCGTGCGCCCGCCTTCATCGGTGTCTGGGTTCAGGGGGTCCGTGCCCAGCTCGATCCACTCCTCGTAGTCAGAGAGCCAGTCGGCGTCGCTGTCTTCCAGGGTGGGGTCCGTGCCGGACTCTTCGACTTCGACCAGGTCACCCAGACCGTCCAAGTCCGTGTCGCCCGAGAGGGGATCGGTGCCAAAGTCTTCGAGCTCGGTCAGGTCGTCCAGGCCGTCTTCGTCGCTGTCTGCCGCGTTGGGGTTGGTGCCCGTAACGGTGACCTCTTCCAGATCGCTCAGGCCATCCTCGTCGCTGTCGCCCGCGTTGGGGTCGGTCTCGTGGACCATCAGCTCGTCGTAGTCGCTCAGACCGTCCTCGTCGGAGTCGCCGTTGTTGTAGTCGGTGCCGTAGACCAGCATCTCGTCGGCGTCGCTGATCCCGTCCTCGTCCAGGTCCCCATCGGCGTCGTTGGCACCCGTTCCTTGGGCGATCTCCCAGGAATCCGACAGCCCGTCTCCGTCGCTGTCGCCCTCGTTGGGATCGGTGCCGTGGGTGTTGACCTCGGCCGCATCATCCAGGCCGTCCCCGTCCGTGTCGCTCTCGCTGGGGTCGGTGCCGTAGGTGTTCACCTCTTCACCGTCGTCCAGCCCGTCCTCGTCGCTGTCCGCCACGTAGGGGTCGGCGCCATAGCTGGCCTCCTCGCCGTCGCTCAGGCCGTCGTCGTCGGAGTCGGTATCCAGGTAGTTTGCGTCGCCGTCGCCATCCGCGTCGTCGTTGCTTGGATCCCCGTCCCCGTCGCTGTCCTCGTCCAAGGTGGACAGGCCGTCGTCATCATCGTCGCTGTCGCGGTAGTCCGGCAGGGTGTCGCCGTCGCTGTCCTGGGCCATGGGCAGGGCGCCGTCATAGGCCTCGGCCACCGTCAGCATGCCGTCACCGTCGTCATCGTCGTCCAGGTAGTCCAGGATGCTGTCCGCGTCGCTGTCCTGCTCCAGGATGCTCAGGCCATCGTAGGCCTCGCTGGCGGTGGGAACGTCGTCGCCGTCGTCATCGTCGTCCAGGTAGTTGGCGGCGCCGTCCCCGTCGGTGTCCGTGCTCGTGCCCGCCAGGTACTCCACCTCCGTGGCCAGACCGTCGTCGTCGTCATCGGTGTCCAGGTAGTCGGCGGTGCCGTCCCCGTCTGTGTCGTCGTTGCTGGGGTCAAGATCACTGTCATAGTTCTCGAAGACGCTGGCCAGACCATCGCCGTCGTCGTCCTCGTCCAGGTAGTTGGCGACCAGGTCCCCATCGAGGTCATCGTTGGTGGGATCGCCGTCCCCGTCGATGTCCTCCTCTGCGGTCTCGACGCCGTCTCCGTCATCGTCGCTGTCCAAGTGGTCGACAACGCCGTCTCCGTCGGTGTCGGTAGAGGAGCCGGGCACGTACTCGTCCAAGGTCAACACGCCGTCGTCGTCGTCGTCGGTGTCCAGGTAGTCGGCCGTGCCATCCCCATCGGAGTCGTCGTTGGTGAAGTCACCGTCACCGTCGACGTCCTCCTCATCGTTGCTGATGCCGTCTTTGTCGCTGTCGGAGGGGGCGTCCAGGTAGTCGGGGATGCCGTCCCCGTCCTCGTCGTCGTCGCTCAGGTCGCCGTTGCCGTTGGTGTCCTCGTCCGCAGTGGGGATGCCGTCCCCGTCGTCGTCATCGTCCAGGAAGTTGGGGACGCCGTCGCCGTCGGTGTCATCGTTGGTGGGGTCGCCGTCTCCGTCGGGATCCTCGTCGGCCGAGCCCAGACCGTCGCCGTCATCGTCTGCGTCCTGGTAGTTCGGGGTGCCATCACCGTCGGTGTCATCGTTGGTGAAGTCTCCGTCGCCGTCCGCATCCTCATAGGCGTCGATGATCAAGTCACCGTCTTCGTCTTCGGCTACGTCTGGCAGGCCGTCGCCGTCGGTGTCGTTACAGAAGGCGGTGTATTCGGCCTCGTAGTTGGAGATCGCGCCGGCGCTCGTCTCTCCGTAGACCACCAGCAGGCCGAAGCTCACCGAGTCGCCTGCTGCGATGGTGCTCTCGGTGTGGCGCCAGTGCATGGTGTAGTCCTTGCTGGCACCGTCTGGGTCGGTCAGGGTGGCGTCGGCGTCGGAATCCCAACCTGTGATTCCAAACTCATCTTTGCTGGTATCACAGGTGCCGAAAGCCCAGGTGTATCCACTGGAAGAACCGACCGCTTCGACGTAGTCGTCCACTCCGTCGGCGTCTAGGTCCTTCACGTCGTTGTAGGTCGCCGTCACCCCGTAGCTCTCGGAGTCCACGTCGGGGTCCACGCCGAAGTTGATGCGAAAGTCGGTGGCGTCGGTGGTGCCGTTGTTCTCCACCAAGAAGCGCACGGACATCAGGATGCCGTCCACCGCCCAGACCTCGGTCTTGGTCACCGTCAGGTCCCCGTAGTCCATGACGTACTTGACGATCTTGTAGTCGCTGGTGGACTCGTCAGCCTCGGAGCTGGTGGTGTAGTTGACGCTGCCGGAGGAGCTGTTCCCCGCCGCGTCGTAGGACGTTCCGTCTTGGTCCCACTCCCAAGTCAGGTTGTGCCAGGGGCTGCCGGCACGCACCCAGTCATTCCAGGTGCCATCACCGTCCAGGTCGGTTTGGATCCCGTTGTGGCTGGAGCGGTCGTACCAGAGGCCGTCGTCGTTGGTGTAGAGCTGCACGTAGGTGCCTGTGACCTGCATGGCCGCCTGAACGTTGGTGCTCGCGCCCATGCACAGTGCCAGCAGGGTCAGGCCGGTGACTTGGGTCAGTCCGCTCGAGGCCAGTCCCTTCCAGGACGGTGGCTCCCAGGACAGCGTTTCCGAGGACGTCTTGGGTGCTTGGTACAGACGAGGCAGCTTGGGCATGTTCGATTCTCCGGAGGAACGTCAGTGGCCACTCACGTGGCGCATTCCTTCTCGGAGCACTGTGGCTTCCGCTTTACCTGTCTCCAGGTTGGAGAGAGAATTCCCGTAGTTGAAGACGGGCTAGTGGGAGAAGTACCCCAAGGCCTTGAGCTGCTCGACTGCATCTTGTCCAAGCGGCTCCGGAGGGTGTTCCAGCAGGCGCTGAAGGTCTTGAGTTGCCGCGGGGTCGACCCAGGTAGGCGCCAGTGGAAAGAGCTCCTTGGGGTCTGTGCTCAAGCGGTATCCGCGTTGAGCCTCTCCCTCGTCTTGCACCAGTTTGCTGTCCTGGAAGCGCAAGGCCGCGACCGAGGCCGCTGGGCCTGGGTTCATGGTGCTCCGAGATTGTTGACCCGGCGTGAAAGCCAAGACGCTCAGGGGCTCGGCGCCCAAGCCAGGGGTGTCCCACGTGGCGCCCGAGGCCTGGGCGAGGATTCCGGCGATGGCCTCAATGGAGGTGAGTTGAGCCTGAGGACCAGGCGCCACATGGCCTGTCCACCGCACGATGAAGGGGACATTCAGCGAGGGCTCGTAGAGGTTTGCGCCGTGCAGGAAGGCGTCCTGGTGTTCCCCAAAGCCCTCTCCGTGGTCGGCGACCACCAACACCACCGTGTCCGGACTTACGCTGGCCAAGAGCTGGCCGACCAGATGGTCGACATAGGCCACCTCGGCCGCGTAGAGCGCCCTCTGGGAGGCAGAGTGCCGCTCTGGCAGGCTCTGCATCCACTCTCTGGTGTCCTCTGGGGCCGGCGTTGTTCTGGCCTGGGCCGCCAGCTCCCGCTGCGTATCTTCGTCGGGCTGCCATTCATGCGGTGGCGCGTAGGGTGCGTGGGCGTCGTAGAGGTGCACCCAGGCAAAGCGCGGGCCGTCTTGCGCCCGCCACCAGGCCTGCGCTTGGCGCACAGTGTGGTCGCCGCGTCGCTGACCCGGGCCATGGCCCAGCAAGACGCTGACAACTGGAAACACGCCCTGGCGGCCACGCCAAGTCCACACGTCCGCGTATAGACCAAAGCCTTGGTTCAGGCCTGTTCCGCGTTCGAGCACCTTTGAGCTCAGGAAGGCTGCGGTCGAATAGCCGCGTGCGGCGATCTGTGGGACCACAGTGGGCACGTCTAGCGCGTCACCGTTGGCTGTCAGCCCGTGCTCGGGTGTGCTCTTGCCTGTGAGCATGCTCGCGTGTGCCGGAGCGGTCAGGGGGGCGGTCGTCACGGCATTGGTGAAGTGCGCCCCTTCTTGTACCAAGGCGTTCAGAGCCGGGGTGTTCGGGCCCAGGTGGTCCGCACGAAAGGTGTCCAAGGTGACCAGTAGGATGTCCGGTCCCGCGCCGGCCTGCCTCTGTGAGAGGTCCTGGACCTGAGTGACCCAGGCCAGGGTCGTCAGGAGCAGCCCCGCCAGCTGCAGCCGCCACTTCTGCTTCAACGCCAGATGCAGGGCGCCGCCCAAGACCAGGGTGCTCAGGCCCCAGACTGCGGCGTCAGTCAGCAGGGTTTCGGGGCCGCTGACCCCTCTCAGGCGGCTCCACGCGGCCAAGCAGGCCAGCGCGCAGGGCACTCCCCAGGCCCACAGCGGCAGGCGCCTCGGTCCTTCGGTCACCGGTCCCAGGTGTCCCCCCACCCTGTGTGCCCGGTCTCGCGCTCCTCTTCCTCCCACGCGCCGCAGGACTCCGCCTTGAAGCTGCCGCTCCAGAAACTGGTGCTGTAGTCGCCACTCACGTTGGCGTCCGCCGAGTCAATGTTGGCCCAAGTGCTGGAGCCAAAGTAGCTGCTGTAGTAGCCGTCTAGGAAGTAGAGAAACCCATCGCTGAAGGCCAGGGACATCATGGTCCTCTCTCCGCGCTCCTCGCTGTAGCCGTAGCCGCCCATCCAGAGCCCGGTCCAGTCCTCCCCGTGCCGTTGGTCTCCCCAGCTGTCGTACTGGAAGTAAAAGAGCAGGCCATCTCCGTTCAGTACCAGCTCATCCAGATCGCTTCCGGCAGTGCTCATCGCGCTGCACGGGATGTCCGCTGTTGAGAGCAACAGGATGGCCGTTCCATCCTCGCGGTCCGTGTCTGGACTGACGATCCAGCGCTGGGAGGCGAGCTTGTCGATGTCAAAAGGGGCATCGGGGGTGGAGGTCGGAGCGTTGGAGCTGCAGGCCATGAGTACAAGCGCGAGCATTGGGTCCCCTTGTGAGGGGTCATACCAGCAGGGAGCTCGCCCCAAGTCTGGAAACTGCACCAACGTGACCTCGCCTGCGCTCGCCGGTCTTACTGAGCCAGCAGCCAGAAGCGAGAGCCCCAATGCGCCGTGCCGGTGTACTCCTCCACATCTCCTCCCTCCCTGGACCCGGCCCCATCGGGGATCTGGCCACCGCCCGAGGCTTTGTTCTCTGGCTGGCAGAGAGGGGATTGAGCACCTGGCAGATCCTGCCCACCAATCCCGTGGGCCCAGGCCGCTCTCCCTACGCAAGTCCCTCAGCCTTCGCCGGCGAGGCCACCTTGCTCTCGATCGCAGACTTGGTCGTGGACGGTCTCTTGCCTCCCCAAAACCCGCCTTCCGCCAAGGGACGCGTGGACCCCCAGCAACTCAAGGACTGGAAGCGCCCGCTCCTGAACCAAGCCGCCGACACCTTGGCGCTGCGCGACCCACAGGCGCTGGCCGACTTTGTGCGGGAGCAGCCCTGGGCAGCGGATTGGGCCCTTTATGCTGCGCTGGCACAGGTTCATGGCGGTGGTTGGTGGTGCTGGCCGGAGCCCCTGCGCGCTCGGGAGCCCAAGGCCTTGGAACAGGCCCGAGAGAGCCTGGCCGAGCTCGTCGACAGAGAGCTGGCCTTGCAGCTGCTCTTTGAGCGCCAATGGGGCCGCTTGCGTCAGGTCGCTGACCAGGCTGGTGTGGAGATCGTCGGCGACGTGCCCATCTTCGTCTCCGGGGACGGCGCTGACACGTGGGTTCACCGCAAGGGCTTCCAAATGGACGCGGACGGCCGCCAGCCGGTGCGTGCGGGCGTGCCCCCCGACTACTTCTCTCCCCAAGGACAGCTCTGGGGCAACCCTCACTATGACTGGGACGCCATGGCCCAGGATGGCTTTGCCTGGTGGAAGGCGCGCATGGCCCGAGGCCTCTCTCAATGCCACGTCCTGCGCGTAGACCACTTCCGCGGATTTGAGAGCGCCTGGGCTGTACCGGAGCACGCCGAGACCGCCCTGGAAGGCCGCTGGGTGCCCGGCCCCGGCCGTGAGCTCTTCGACGCGCTGGGTCCCATGCCGCTGATCGCCGAGGACTTGGGCATCATCACGCCCCAGGTTCAAGCCCTGCGCGATGACCTGGGCCTGCCTGGCATGAAGGTGCTCCAGTTCGCCTTTGGGGACGAGGACGACCACCCCTTCCTGCCCCACACCTACACCCAGAACTGCGTCGCCTACACCGGCACCCACGACAACGACACCGCCGCCGGCTGGTACCAGAGCGCCCCTGAGAAGGTGCAGCACCGACTGCGCGTTTACGTGGGTCGGGACGGGTCGGACGCCGCCTGGGATCTCATTCGCTTGGCTTGGTCTTCGGTGGCCGAGCGTGCCATCGCCCCCATGCAAGACCTGCTCTCTCTGGGGGCCGAACACCGCATGAACGTGCCGGGTCAAGCCGAGGGGAACTGGGGATGGAGAATGGACCATTGGCCCAGTGACAGCGTAGGCTCGCGCATACAAGAGCTGACCAAGACCTATGGTCGGCACCCGTAGTCCTTCTCGAGGTCCCTGTGCTCAAGTCCATCGCCCGCTTGCCCTTCCGCCTGGCAAAAGTCATCGCGCGCAAGATTCAGGAGGAAGATGCCGAGTTTTACGAGAAGCACAAGGCCCAGTACGAGTCCCGCGGCAAGGTCGCTCGGGAGCGTATTCCAGAGCACGAGCTCGCGGATCTGCCCCCTGAAGAGGTGATGATCCACCCCCTGCGCGCCCGAGACCTAAAGCCATTCTGGGTCGATGTGCGCGACGCCAGCTCTTGGGGAGATGAGCGCATCGCCGGTGCGGAGCACATGCGGGCGGTCGACCTGATGATTCGACTGGCCGAGCTGCCTTCAGATGAGCCCCTGGTGTGCTATTGCGATGACGGAAGCGAGGCGCTCACCGCCACGCTCTTCCTGCGCCGACGTGGCTTTCATCAGGCCTGGGCGCTCAACGGAGGTTTGAAAGCATGGAAGAAAAGCGGCGCGCCTACCGAGTCCTGACCGGCCTTTTCTTGGGCGCAGTGGCCCTGGGTTGCGGCGGCGTCAAGGAGCTCCTCCCAGCGGAGACCTACGATGCCGACATTGAATGCGGCACCATCAAGGCTGCGCGCACACCCCGCGGCAAGGACTGCGTGACCGCCGAGCTGGTCTGTGGGGACACCGTCGTGGGCACCACGGAAGGCGGCCTGAGCGAGTACGACGACCACTTTTATTCCGGCGACTCCTTCTGCTCTTCCTTGCCCGACAACTACAGCGGACCCGAGCGCGCCTACCGCTTTGAGATGCCTGCCAACGCCGAGGCCGTGATCTACCTGGACTCCGCTTGTGGCGGTGACTTGGACTTGATCGCCATGCGCTGGCCTGAGACCGACAGCTGCCCCAACATTCACCACAGCCTGGGTCAATGTGACGAGGACGACTCCAAGGGCGATGGCCGTCTGGAGCTCTACAGCGACAAGCACGCCCGCAACTTCGTGCTGGTGGTCGAGGGCAAGGACGGAATCGGTGGCGAGTTCGGCATCAAGATCGACTGCTGGGAGCGCAACTGACTGAGGTGGGCGAGGACGTGAGTCCAAAGCCGGCGGCCAAGCGACCCTGGTGGCAGGTCCCCTTGCAGCTGGGGGCCTCGCTTGTGGTGCTCTTCTTGCTGCTGCGCGAGGCGGACCCTGCGGCCGTCTGGGAGGCCATTCAGGGCGCCAGCATTCCCTTCCTCATCCTGGCGACCGTGCTCAAGATCCTGGGGGTCTCGCTGCACGAGCTGCGTCTGTGGTTGGCCCTCAAGCCCTACAAGAAGGTGCCCCTGGGACCTGTCTTTGGCATTGGCTACCTGGCGGGCCTGCTGAACGTGGTCTTGCCCTTGAGGGGAGGGGACCTGCTGGCCATTGGCTTGCTCAAGCGCGAGCTCGATGTCCCGGCGCCTGCGGCGCTGGCCGCTGTGGGACTGACCGGCTTCTTCGAGGCCGCTGTATTCGGGGTCTTCCTGCTGGGGGTGATGGCCTTTGGTGCAACCCAGTGGGAGGCCTTGCTTGGCGCGGCTGAGACGATGCAGGCGATGGGCACTCTGACCGGCCTGACCCTCGGCGCGGTCTTTGGCAGCGCGGTGCTGGTGTTGTTGGCCCGAAAGCTCTCCGCCAAACCACAGGAGGGCCCACCCAAACCTGGCATCCTGACCCTGATTCGCGAGAGCATCGTGCGCACCGGTGAGGGCTTGAGTGCCTGGGGCCCCTTGGCTGCCAACCTGGGGCTCGCTGCGCTTCAGGTCATCCTGGTCGTCGCCAGCTTCTGGGCGCTCTTGCCCGCCCTTGGATTGACCGTCGCCTACCCCGTGTTGGCCACCTGCGGTGTGATCGCCATTGGAGCGATGGCTGCCATTGTGTTGCCTCCTGGCCTGGGCGCAGGGCAAGCGGCCGCTGCGGTGTTTGTGTTGGGCTTCTTTGGCGTCGGTGAGGCCGAAGCCATCGCATTTACCGCTTTGAGCTGGGTCTCGAACACCGTCCCGCCGTTGGTGACGGGGATTGGGCCGCTGGTGGCGAGGTTGGGCAGGGTGCGGGAGATCTTGGGGCGGGGTTGAGGCTCGCCGCTGTGGCAGAGTCTCCCCATGAAAATCGCCCTCGCTCAGCTCGCCCCAGTCTTCCTGAACCGCGCCGCCACGACCGCCAAGATCTGCGAGGCCATCGCCCAGGCGGGCGCCCAAGGCGCACACCTGGCGGTCTTTGGAGAGACGCTGCTGCCTGGCTACCCTGCGTGGACGGGCCGCATGGACGGGGCACGCTTCGATGCCGCTGATCAGAAGCAGCTGCACGCTCTGTATTTGGACCAGTCGGTCGACCTGTCCAAGGGGCACCTGAGCGCCATCCAGGACGCGGCCGACAAGCACGGCGTGGCGCTCTGTCTAGGCGTAGCGGAGCGCCAGAACCACAGCATCTTCGCCAGTCGCATCTTCGTTGACGCACAAGGTGAGCTGCTCTCCGTGCACCGCAAGCTTCGACCCACCTACGAGGAGCGCCTGTCGTGGACCCCAGGGGACGGAGCCGGCTTGGTGTGTCACAAGATGGGCGCCTTTACGGTTGGGGGGCTGAACTGCTGGGAGAACTGGATGCCCCTGGCCAGGGCTGCGCTTTACGCCCAGGGTGAAGACCTGCACTGCATGCTCTGGCCGGGGTCCCGTCGGAACACAGAGGACCTGACGCCCATCGTGGCCAAGGAAGGCCGCTCCTATGTGGTCTCCGTCTCCGCTCTGCTGCGGGAGCAGGACGTGCCCGCGGACTTCCCAGGGAGGGAGCGCTTTGTGCCCGTGGCGGGAGAGGTGCTGCACGATGGTGGCTCTTGTCTGGCGGCGCCCGATGGGTCATGGGTGGTGGAGCCGATGGGGAGCGAGGAGGCGGTATGTGTTGCGGAGATCGACCCGGCAAGGGTGCGTGAGGAGCGCCAAAACTTCGACCCCAGTGGGCACTATGCGCGGCCCGATGTGCTCCAGCTTCGCCTGAATCGTGAGCGCAGCTCGGACCCGGGCGTGCAGCTGGACCGGGACGGGTAGAGGAAGTAGGCCCCCGTGAGGGGAGTCAACGGAAGGCGGGAGCGCCTTGTTCTTCCCTTTGCACGCGCCTATGCTCCTCTATGTTCGCCACTATCAAGCCCTCTGAGCCCGCCTACCTCCTGCTCTTCAGCGCACGAGCCACCGGGGTGCTGCTGGTGCTGGCCTGTATTGCGAGCAGCCTGGGGCTGGTGCATTGGCGTCTGGAGCTCCTGACCCACTGGATGCCACAGATCGCGGGCGCGAGCGTGCTCTGCACCTTGCTGTTGCTCGTGATGAAGGACTGGGTTCCTACGGCGGTCTTGGCGGGCATCACCGCAATGGTCGGCGTTCAGGTCGCGCCCTGGATGGGGTTGGGTGCGGCCCCCGAAGAGGCACCGGCGGCCTTCAGCGTGTTCTACGCCAACGTCTTGCGGGTGAATGAGAACACCGAGCAGCTCTCCGCGCAGATCGCGGCGGCGGACGCCGATTTGGTGGTGCTTGTCGAGGTGGACCGGCGTTGGCTCTCGGAGCTGGAGCCGGTCCTGGGTGTTTACCCAGAGTGCATGGAGCATCCCCAAGACGACAACTTCGGCGTGGCTTTCTACAGCCGGCTCCCGGTGGCGTCTGTGGAGGCGTCCTACTTCGGGCCGGACCACGCCCTGGAGGGGCCTGGGGTCGTCGCCACCGTGTCCGTGGACGGCAGGCCAGTGCAGATCTACGGACTGCACACCCTGCCTCCGGCGGCTGAAGAGTTCGCCGAGCACAGAGACTTGCAGCTGCAGGATTTGGCCGAGCGTTTGGAGGGCGTGGAGCAGGGGGTTGTGGTCGTCGGGGACCTGAACACCTCAATGTATGCCAGCGGATACAAGAACCTGGCTCAGCAAGCAGGACTGAGCAACGCCCGCAAAGGCAGGGGACCTCTGGGCACCTGGCCGGCTGGCTTCCCAGGCTGGCTGCGCATCCCCATTGACCACGTGCTGGTCAACGCGCAGCTCCAAGTCACACACCTCCAGGTCGGAGAGCTGATGGGCTCGGACCACTTGGCGCTCTACGCGGAAGTGGGCTTTGCCAAGACCTCTGGGGAGTTATGAGTCCACCGTGGACGCCAAGAACCGAGCCCGAGTTCGACTCCTTTTGTTCCTGTTGCTCTGGATTCCCCTCAGCGTTCTCGGACTCCAGAGCTACCTCTTCCTGGCCTTCTTTTTCTTTGGTCCTCCGTCGGTCCAGTGGGCGGCGCTGGGGCTAGGGTGGGGATGGAGCAGCGTTGTGTTCGGTGCATGGGCGTGGTTGGGCTGGCGCTATCGCCCCGAGCACGCCCTTCTCCAAGAGATGCAGCTGGCGATGGTGCCCAGCTTGCTCTTGTTGGGGCTGTTGGGTGGGTCACTGGTGATGGGCACGCACATTGCGCTCGCGCTCCAGCTGTGCGCCTTGGGCTCCGCTCTGGCGGTCTTGTTTTGGAGAGGCGGACCCCTCGGAGCAGCTGGGAATCGCTTCTGTGGCCTCTGGGTGGCCTGCTGCGGGTTGCTGGGCCTGGTGCTCAGCGGTCTGAGTGCATCGCGGCTGGACTGGTGCTTGCCACCGCATCTGCTGCACTTCAGGTTTGTTCACTATGACCCGGTGGGTATCGACGCCCAGGAGCTCTTGATGTTCGGTGGCCCGGTGCGGGCCAACTGGGCGGCCACGTGCATGCAGCTCCCGGAGTCCACTCCGGTCGGTGTCCGCACCTACAGCGTGGGGATTGCGACCCTGCGGGAGCCGCCGAGTCTGGAGATTGCTCGAAGCTGGGAGCGTGTCGAGGGGGATGAGTGGCGGGGTGAGGTAGAACACACATGGATTGTGCAGGACCTCGATGGTCTACCTGCTGTGTCCATTCAGGAGTCCCGCACGTGGTTCTGAGGACGAGGACATGCATCAACTTCAACTAGAACAGTCTTGGCGTAGCTTCGCCCAATCCTTGGTTGACGGCACGGGCTCGGCCGAACTGACCTCGTATGTGGGACAGGTCGCTGGACTGTGGGAGTGCGCACCGGTATCGGCCGCCACCATGGACGCTCCCGTGCAGATGGTCTTGCTCCCCAACAGGCGTATCGCTGGGCTGCGGGCGAACCCAGGGCCGCTGCGCCAGTACTTCTCGCCCGCTGGGGAGCCCGTTGCCTTCTGGAGCTTGGGAGGCGACTCTCGGCTGGTCTGTCCGAGCGGGCCAGGGGATTTTCCCCAGCTGCATGCATGGGCCAATACACCCGGGGCAGACCATGCGGCGCTCTGGCGTTTGGTGGGCCTGGAGCTTCAAGCGTGGTGGTCCAACACACCCGAGCCCCTCTGGTTGAGCACCCACGGTCTTGGGGTGCCTTGGCTGCATGTGCGGCTGGACCCCCGACCCAAGTACATCCACCATGCGCCCTTCCGAGCCTTGCCTTCCTGAGGAAGAAGGGGGAAGCTAGCGCACCAAACAGGCGCGCACATGTTCTCCCTGCTCTTTTTCTCCTTCGCTCCAGCCTGCACTGGGCTTGAGATCGGCGCAGCCGAGGACAGCTTGGGTCAGCCGCGCGCGCTCCTGGCAAACTGCACCCGCAGTGCCGGGGAAAACGGGGGTTTCCCCCACACGGTCTATGACGGAGAGGGCTACCGCTCGCAGGAACTCTCCTATGACGGTGACTTGGCCCGAGAGCTGAGCACCACTCTTGATGAGAAAGGGCGCCCGGTGCGCCAGACCTTGGGCCTGGAAGTGCTCTGGTCGGACACTGAGCTCTCCTACGTCGATGACACTTGGCGGATCAGTGAGCGCAAGGTCAGCTCCGAGTTCTATGGCGATGAGCACTGGGCCTATTCCTGGGGAAGCGGCGGCGTGGCGCTGGAGGACGTGCAAGAGGTGCCCGATGAGGAGCGTCGCTGTCGTCAGGTACATGTGTTCGCGGTGGGCCTTCGGCCGGAGCTCGTGCGCAGCTATTGCGAGGACGAGGCCTTTGAGTTTGAGTATGACTACACTTGGAGCGAGAACCGACTGGCCCGTGTGAGGGAGTTCAATCGTTTCGGCCTGCAAGAGGTCGTCGTGCGGGAGTACCGCTACAACGCGGAGGGTCGTTTGGCGGCTGAAACTTGGACGGCTGACCTGGAAGGAGACGGCATCTTTGATGCACCAGCGACCCAGAAATACAGCTGGAGTTGCAACTGATGTGGATGCTGATCAGCCTGCTTTCCGCCTGCTCTGAGGAGCACCAAGGGACCATGGAGGACGCCTACGGTCACCCTCGTGCGCTCTTGGCCAACTGCGCACAGACCTACGACAACGGCTATGAGGCGCTGTACGATAATCTTGGGTATACCGCTCGTATTGGTCACCCAGATGAGCAAGCTTTCATCGAGTACGAGACCACGCTGGACGACCTTGAGCGCCCGATTCGCATCCAAAGTTGGTTCTCTTACGATGGAGAGCGCGGGGATGAGCGCCCGGTGTGGGAGGTCGACTACCTAGAGGACTCGTGGCGCATCGCGCAGCTTCGGACGGCGACGGAGACGGCAGATCGGACGGCGCTGACCCTGGACTACAGCTGGTCCCGGAACGCGTATCAAGTGAGCGAGGTGCGTGAGCTAACCCAGGAGGGGGACCGTCAGTGCCCGCAGTACGTACAGCTTGACGTCGGCCTACGACCGGCCCTCTCTCAGACCTTCTGTGATGGAGCCTTGGAGGAGGAGACCGCCTACACTTGGGCTCAGGACCGTTTGGTGGCCGAGGGCTCCCCGCAGGAGGACGGTCCGAAGATTCACTACAGCTACAACGCCGAGGGTCGTTTGGCCGAGATCGACGTGGACAACTGGGATGGCCAGTCCTGGGGAGTGGCCGACCACAGCTTCACTTGGGACTGTGACTGAGTCAGGCGAGGTCGTTCAACAAGGCCTTCAACCGGGGCTTTGTCTTGGCAAGGGACTCCAGCTCTTCCCTCTCCGTGGACACATCTTCGCCCAAGGCCTCTCGGGTGCGAATGCCAAAGGCTTGAACCAGCTCGGAGAGCGTGGCCTGGCCAAGCACCGAGGCTTTGGCCTGGTCCAATAGGTCCAAGGCGTGCAAGCCCTCCCCTTGCTGGGCACGGATCCAGGCCATTCTGCCCAAGTAGACACAGGCCCGGGCGCGGTGGCCTTGGGTGGTCATGGATTCAGCAGCCTGGGAGAGAAGGGAGAGCGCGGGCTCCAGCTCGCCCCGCTTGTGGAGCACGACGCCACGTTGTCCTGCGCCAGCGGCTTCCAAGAGTGGATTTGGGTGTGCCTGGAGGCTGAGATCCAGCTCTCCAATGCATCTCTCCGCCTCCTCCAGGGCCTGCCGGTTGAGCAAGAGTGTGGTCAGGCTGACCAGGCTGGTCTGTTGGTGGAGGGGCAGCTCAAAACGCCTGGCGAGGTGCAGGGCCTGGCGGATGGTGCTCTCGGCTTCAAGGCCGACCTCGGCCAGAACGCCTGCCCGATCGGAGAGCATGCTGGCGGCGCTGCGGTACAGGCCAGCCCGGCGGCAGATCTGTTCGGCCTGGTACATGGCCTGCAGCGCCTCTTCTCCGCGTCCCAGTCGGTGGTAGGCCAGGCCAAGTCTGTGGCCGGTGAGCGCCCGCCAATGGGGGTTGTCTCGCACAGAAGAGCGTGCCTCAAGAAGCAGCGAGACCATCTCGGCGAAGCGACCTCGCACAAAGGGCACCACGCTGAAGGCGTAGAGCGCCTTGCCGACCCAGAGGGGATCCTCGGTGCGCCGGGCCAGCTCCAGGGCCTCGCTGTAGGCGGCCTCGGCGGCCTCCAGTTGGCCGCCCATGAAGGCCGCGCCTGCCTGGCAGAGCAGCTTGCGGAGCTGTACTGTCGTTCCGCCATCCAAGCCATGGATCAGGTCCTGTATCAGGGAGGGGTCCTGGAGCTCTAGGCATAGCTCTGCGGCTTGAAGGCGGGCCTCTTGGTCAACAGCGCTGCCGCGTAGCGCCAGCAGCGCGCTGCGGGCGGCTTGGGCCTGGCCCTGCTCCTGAAGGCTGCGCGCGCGCAGAATGTCGAGCCGTCCACGCTGTGCTGTGCTCAGGCTTCTGGCCTCCACCCGTGTGAGCTCCTCTTGGAGCAACCCCAGCTGGCCCTGGTCCAAGAGACGGTCGCCGACCTTCGCGAGCAGGCGGGCGTGCTCTGGTCCCTGCGTTCTGTGGAGGGCGGAGACCCACTCTCGTAGGGGACCGCCCTCGCTCAGAAGGAGTCGGGCGTGGGCGTAGACCAAGGCCTGGGTGGGTTCAGGCAGTCCACTTCGAACAGTCTCCAGGACTCGGAGTTGGCTCTGCTCCTCTTGCACCAGGGCACGCTCGAGCAGCTCTTGCAGCTCTACCATCAAGTCCTCGCCCGCCATGGCCTCGACAGCGGGGGCGGGCATGGGCCCATCGAAGGTGGCCAGGGTCTTGAGGGCGCGAAGCTGGGCTGGATTGAGGGAGGCGATGCTCTCCTGGACCACCCCCTGCAGGCTGCCGTGGCGACCCTGAGAGGGGTCACGCAGATCGCGTTTCAGGTCCAAGCGTCGCAAGAGCTGCTCGGGGCTGAGCAGCTTGGCTTGGGCGGCGGCCAGCTCGATGGCCAGAGGCAGGCCGTCCAAGCGCTCGACCAGCGCAGCGACCGCCTCGGCGTCCTCGCCATAGTCGCTGTGGGTCTCGCGTCCCAGGCGCAGCAGCAGCTCTGTGGCGCGGGGGGGTGGAAGGCCCTGCAAGGGGAGGGTCTCGCCGATGCCCAAGGGGTCCCTGGAGGTGACCAGAACGCAGGTCTGGGCCAGGTCCAAGTCTTGGAGCAAGGGCCGCAATACTGCATTGAGGCCCTCGGCATTGTCCAGGACCAGCAGGGCTGGCCCCTCCGCCAGATGCTCTTGAAGCACGGAGAGCTCCGCTGGAATCTGGAGGGCGCCAGCGATGGCCGCCAGGACTTGGGTGTGGGAACTCAGACCGAGCAGCTCGACCCAGCCCTGAACCGGAAAGCGGGGTCCCAAGTGTTCGAGTGCGACCCGAGCCAGGGTGGTCTTTCCAGCGCCGCCGGGACCGATGATGGTGCGCACGCCGGGCTGCAGTTCTTGTGTCAGTTGTGCCAGCTCTTGGCCGCGTCCCAGTAGGGTCTCGCCCTGGGTTGTCGCCAAGCTCAGGCGGTAGCCCAGGCCCACCTCGGTGATCAGGAGGGTGGGCCTGGCTGGGTCGATCTCCAGCTTGCCGCGCAGGCGGTGCATGGTGGAGACCAGGGTGCGGGTCTTCACCCCCTCGCGGTAGCCCCAGACTTCGCGCAGCAGCTCGCGTGCGGTGAGGATCTGATCGGGTCGTCCGCGGAACCAGAGAAGGAGACGGAGCTCGGTCGGTGAGAGGGTCTGGCTGCGGTCTGGCCGGTGCAGGGTGCGGGTGCTCAGATCCAAGCGGGCGGGCCCGAGCGTGAGTTCTTGCAGCTCGGGGCGAACCCGCCAGAGCTCCCTCTGCAGAGTGGCTGGGTCCGGGAGTTGGGAGAGCTTCAAGGCTGGAAGGTGGGAGAGGGCGCTCGAGCCCCGGTAGCTGGGCCCAAGGACCGCGAGCGCCGCCTGCTCTGGGCCGTGTTGCGGCTCCAGACCCAGGCGGTGCAAGGCGGACCAGAGCTCCCCTTCGATAGAGGGAGCCGCCACGCAGATGCGGCGGCTCATGGGCTCTGTGGTCGGGGGGGGCTCTGCAGCATTCATGCAGGGTACACCCCTGGTCAGGCAGGTTGATCCATCCATGACAAGCTGACTGATCAGGGGTGCACCTTGGCTAGTTGGCTTTGACGCCCTTGGTGCCGATGGGCTTGCCCTCCATGGGGTTGTCTCCGCAGCCAGGCTTGGTGGGGTTCTGGATGCAGTCGCCCTCCGGGGAGGCGATGATCTCGGTCATCTTGTTGCCGTCCTTCTTCCCAAAGAAGCGTCCGAGCGCCTTGGCGATGCCTTTGGCTTCCTTGATCGTGGTGCCCTCACCCTCGTTGAGGTCCACTGCCTCGTTCTCTCCCCGTTGGTCAGCCAACGCCTTCGAACCCGTTTGAGTCCCGACCGACATGACGAACACGTCTCCGTCCTCGGTCTTCGTCTGGACCGTCGCCTGGTACTTGTCGTCGCTTGTGTCTGGTGTGCCTTGGTCATACACCTTGGTGTTTGATTGCCATCCGGTCGCCGCCGGACCAGCGAAGGCCGCCGTCGAGAAGACCAGGAGAAAGAACGAGAAAAAGCTGTTGAGCACGGTTGCCTCCAAGGTGCCCATCACAAGTACCGCAGCACCTCGTTGTCCGACATCACAAGGACATCACAGCTTGCTGAACCAAGGTCTCCAGGGCATCGGCCACCACCCGCACACGCTCCAGGCCGCGCCTTCCAGGAGCGAAGACCAAGTAGAGCGTGGGCATGGGCATGTGCCAGTCGGGCAGCACAGGGACCAGGTCCGCCAGACTGTCTGCCGGCATGCGGACGCCGATCCCGCAGCCCACCAGCATGGCCGTGCGCAGGGCGCGGCTGTCCGAGCTGCTGAACTGCGCCCCGACCAGGACCTCCGCCTGCTCTCCGCTGCGGTGTTGCAAGGACCACTGTCGGTGAATGCGGTCCGCAGAGAAGCACAGACAGCTGTGCTCAGCGAGGGCTTGGGGTGTCTTGGGCACCCCCCAGCGCTCGGCGTACTCTCGAGAGCAGGCCAGCACCGCTGGCGGGGCGTGCAGGGCCCGGTGAACCATGCCGGCCTGGGTGGGCGGCATGCCGGTCAGGGCCAGGTCGATGCCCTCGCCGGTCCAGTCCTCGACTTGGTCGCCAATGCGCAGTTCGATCTCCAGCCTGGGGTGCTGGATCATGCCCACCTTGACCCAGTCCAAGAAGGGCTGGACCAGCAGGCTCATGAGCTGCACCCGAACCCGTCCGCTGGGGCCGGCGCTGAGCTGCTCACGGGTCTGCACCAAGCGGTCCAAGCTGCTGCGGGCCGCTTGGATGAAGAGCTCGCCTTCCGCCGTCGGGTGCAGGCTGCGGGTGCTGCGGTGGAAGAGACGCAGGCCCAAGTTGTCCTCGACCTTGGCGATGCGTCGACTGACCTGTTTAGGGGACTCCCCCAGCGCACGGGCGGCCGAGCTGAATCCGCCGGAGTCGGCCACTTGAACCAGACGCTTGAGGTCTCCCAAGCTGATGTCATCGAGCATTTAGACGGAATCCGACAAGGTGTTTCAAGATTTGGGGTACTTCTGGACTTAGTCGATTGGCCATAGCTTGGGGGCACCTTCAACGGAGAAACCCCCATGCTCTTGCTCTTCACCCTTCTCTCAGCCTCCGCATTCGCCACGGACCTGGACGCTGAGAAGCGCCGCACCAATGATGGACGCGGCCGCATGTTGCGCACCTACGATGAGGCGGTGGTGGACTCCACGCCCGAAGAGGTCTGGGCCGCGCTCTCCGACTACGGCCAGGTCCACGACATCGCCGGTGCGGTCTACGAGGCCGGCTACATCGGTGAGCCCACCTTGGAGATGGACTGCGAGCGCTACTGCAAGATCGAGTTTGGCGGCCGCGATGTCTACGTCGAGGAGCACGTCGTGGAGCTGCACGAGGGCAGCTACTACACCTACGAGGTCACCGAGAGCGAGGGCTTCCCCCTCAAGCGCATGTTCGTGACCTTTGGCGTGTACGTCAACGATGGCGGAGAAACCGTGGTCTACAACATCACGGACTACAAGCTGAAGCCCTCGGTGATGAGCGGCCCGATGCGGGGCCAGATGGAGGCCAGCAACCAGAGCTCGGTGCTCAGCTACAAGCACTACGTCGAGACGGGTATTGGCAACATTCCCGCGGATGAGTTGGCCCAGATGTACCGGCCATAGTTCGGTTAGGGTGGGGGCCTTCCCCGAAGGCTCTCCATGCTCTGGCTCCAGACGCTCCTCGCTTGTGCACCTTCGGACATCGGCGCCAACGAGGACGAACTTGGTCAGCCGCGGAGCCTTCTGGGCGACTGTGTTCAGCGGGACCTGATTGGCGAGGAGGTGCACTACGACGGCAATGGCTACGTTGCCGCACGGATCTCGGGCGATGGCACGGTGCTGACGGAGGAGCACACGGAGCTAGACGGGCTTGGACGTCCGCTGCAGTCGGAGCGTTTCAGTCCCCAGCTGGGTCAAGTCATCCTGAGAGGCCAGTACGGCTACGTGGGGGAGACTTGGCAGCTCGACTCCATCTATGAAGTGGACGGGTTTGGGGAGCAGAGCACGCAGAGCTACACCTGGGTGCGCGGCGCCTACCTGGTGGAGGGGGACTCGCTCTGTGTGCGCTACGTTGAGCTGGCCGCTGGCATTCGTCCTCGCCAAGCGCAGCTGATCTGTGATGGTGACCTGGTCTATGAAGCGCTCTACACCTGGTCGAATGAGCGGGTGACGCAGATGCGGGAGCTGTTGCACAACGAGCCAGAACTTGAGTTTCGGCACCGCTACATCTACGGGCTTGAGGGACGTTTGCAGTCCGTGAATGTGCAGGCCGGTGGAGGCGGGGACGCGGACTTCGTGGACTACCTGGAGTTGGACTACACCTGGGACTGTCAGTCCTGAATGGCCGCCACAATGTCCGCCATCGCCACCTTGCTCTCCGGTACGCCGAGCACCGTAAAGTCATGGAACAAGTTCACATACTCGTGGTAGTTGACCACTGCGCCTTCCTTCTCAGCCCGGGCGACAAGCAGATGAATGTCGGGGATGAAGAGCTCGTTGTCGCTGGAGACGAGGGTCAACTCGCCGATGCCTAAGAGCGGTCCATGCAAGGGAGAGACCCGAGGGTCATCCAAGGCCAGCTCTCCCGCCCACACCTGGCCCACATAAGCCAAGGCCTTGGCGTCCAGCATGAAGTCCCCAGCGTCCCGCTCGGGGGTGATGTCTGGGTTGGCCATGGTGATGTCTAGCCACGGGGAGATCATCACCACGTGGTCGGCCGGGCGTAGGCCAGCTGCCTGGATCTGCTGTGCCATGGACAAGGCCAGGCCTCCGCCGGAGGAGTCACCCATCAGGATGATCTCTTGCTCAGGCCGACTCTCCACCAAGGCTTGATACATTTTGACCAAGTCCGCGTTGGCCTGGGCCGCCGTGGCGTGGGGGGTCACCGGGTATGCAGGCAGCAGGATCTCGGCATCCAAGGCCTCCGCCATCTTGTTGGCGAAGTCCAGGTGCATCCCGGTTGGGCCATAGATGTATGCGCCCCCAGCCAAGTAGATGAGCGTGGTGGCTCTGGCGGGCTCGCTCAGGAAGCTGTAGACCTGGGTGGTGCCGACAAGCTGTGCACCGTCGGTCTGTTTGCGAATGGCAGCTGGGGGGCTGTAGTCCTCCGGCTCCAGCTCGCGCTGTTCTGCGATGAACTCCTTTGCCAGGTCCAGGTCGGTCACGACAATGGCGCGCCCATCGGCACGCTCAAGGGCGGCGTTGAAGAGCTTGGCCTGGGTACTGATCTGTGCGGAAGCGTTGGGCTCGGGAGCTGAGTCCCGAGCGGCGCAGCCTGCAACAGAGAGCAGGAGGTGGAGGCTCAGCATCATTCCTTCGGCCTTCTGTCCCGCATCAGCCCTTCTTGCATGGTGCTGGCGACCAGACGTCCGGCCTTGTCGAAGATGCGACCGCGCACCAAGCCACGGGCACCAGATGCGGTGGGGCTGTCCATGTCGTACAGAAGCCAGTCGTCCATCCGGAAGGGCCGGTGGAAGTACATGGCGTGGTCTAGGCTGGCCACCTGCATGCCAGGGGTCAACCAGCTCACACCGTGAGGCTGCATGGCGGTGACCAGCAGGTGGAAGTCGCTGGCGTAGGCCAGCAGGTATCGATGGATGTTTGGGTCATCGGGCAGCGCCTCGGGGGTGCGCAGCCAGATCTGCTTGCGGGTGTCCCGTCGTTCCGGCGTGATGGGGTCCAGAGGGGCCACGGGCCGAATGTCGATGGGCCGTCTGCGGGTGGCCACGCTGCGCAGGGAAGGGGGCAGTCGCTCGGCGATGCTCTGGGCCAGCTCGTGCTCGCTCGCCAGCTCATCGGGCGCTGGAGCCATGGGCTTGGAGACCTGGTGGTCCAGGCCCAGCTCTTCGGTCTGGAAGCTGGCGGAGAGGTTGAAGATGGCCTTGCCATCTTGGATGGCCACGACCCGGCGGGTGGTGAAGCTCCGGCCGTCTCGGATGGGGTCCACGATGTAGACGATGGGCCGGTCCACTTTCCCGGTGCGCAAGAAGTAGGCGTGCAAGCTGTGGATGTGACGGTCGGCCGGGGCCGTCTGTGTTGCGGCGGAGAGGGCCTGGCCCAGGACATGCCCTCCAAAGAGGGAGCCCCAGCCCAAGTCTTGGGTCTGGCCGCGGAAGAGGTTCTCTTCGATGCGTTCAAGCTCCAACAGGGAGAGCAGCTCGGCGAGTTCAGGGCGCATGTAGGCTCCGGGGGGCGGGTTCCCTAACGGGCTGGGCTACCCTGGTGCCTACTGACGTGATCACTCCTGTTGAGCCTACTCGCACTCGCTCCTGAACCCGCTGGCCGCGTTGCTCAACGCTCGACGGGCTGGCGCACGCCTTCGGTCTCGCGCCTTGCCGGCGGGCCCAGGTTCTTCGCGCCAGCAGGATCAACAGTTCGGATCACGTCAGTATGAAGAAGTACCTGCCCTGGCTCCTGCTGCTCGCCAGCCCAGTGGTCCTCTGGAAAGGCTGTGAGGCCTACGATGCGTTCCGTTTTGCTGGAGTTGGACAGCTCGCACCCGATGAGCCGCTTCAGGCGCCCACCCAGGTGGGGTCTTTTCTGCACCAGGGGCTGGAGGTGATTCCTCTGCAGGAGTTCTCAGCGACCGCGCGGGTGCTCAGTGCCAGGGACTACAGCGACGATGTTGACGGGGACTTGGTACCGGTAGACTTGGCGTTGGGTTGGGGGGAGATGAGCGACTGGGAGAACATCAGGAGGGTGAAGCTGGCTCAGCGGCATCGCTACTACAACTGGCGGGTTGATGATTGGTTCCTCCCTCGCGAGGTCATCGAGACATCCTCTGCGAACATGCATTTTGTGCCTGCTGACGCGGAGGTCCGCTCCGTGCTGATGAAAGCCCGCCGGCGTGATGTCGTCTCCTTCTCCGGCTACCTCGTACAAATTCGTGGAGCCGAGAAGAACTGGGCCTCGTCCACCACCCGCGAGGACACCGGGTCCTACGCCTGTGAGGTGGTGTTCATCGAGACCTTCGAGATCTTGGCGCTGTGACATAGACGTCGCTGGCCCGAAGGGGCCCAGCGGGCGATAGCGCCATGAACGAAGGAGAGCCCCATGCTCTGGTTGCTGCTCGCATGTACGGACCCGGCGACCCAAGAGACCGGGAGCACCGACTCTGGAACCGAGGACACCGGCACTGGGGACACCGGCACTGGGGACACCGGCGAGACCGGAGACACCGGCGCCTTTGAGCCCTTGGACGGCCACGGCACCCTGAGCGGGGACTGCAACTCCTTGGACGAAGGCGAGTGGGACAGCGCATCTCCCTTCATCTTCCGAAACAGCCTGGACCTGTTGGAGGGCTTTGAGGACGAGGACCTGCTGGAGGACTCCCAGACCATCCTGGCCGAGGGCAACTTGAACAGCAGCTCCCTGTACTCCGAGATCTTCGCCTTCGAGGTCATGGCGCGCTGTGAAGCGGCCAGCCTGCTCAAGACCGAGGGCCAGGTCGACTACGCCAATCCGGACGGCAAGAAGACGGACCTGTTGATCTTGGTGGATGAGCGCCAGATCGGATTGAGCGTGGCGCGCGGGTTCACCTACCCCATGGGCACAGCCATGAGCCCGGAGAAGGCCGATGAGCTCTTGGAGAAGAAGGTGGGCGACCTGCCGCTCTCCCAGGACAACGGAACAGGTGCAGATGCCTGGGAGCGCAGCATCTTGCACATCATTGCTGTGGACGCCCAGCACGGCGATGAGATCGAAGCGGCCTGGGGGCGGCTCGAGGCGGGCACCAAGATGGACTTTGGCTTGATGATTACCGTCACCGACGGTCAGGACGCTGACCTGTACTGAGGCGGCTGCAGGTCCTTTGGGCTATCCCTTCCTCGAAGCTCCCCTGAGGTCCCATGAAGCGCGCCCGCGCCGCCCAAGACAAGGAAAAGCGTCGCCAGGACTTTCTGGTGGCTGCAGCCCGTTTGTTCGAGGCCGGCGACTACTCCAGCGTCACGATGTCCCAGATTGCGGCCCAGGCGGGTCTCTCAAAGGGGACGGTCTACCTGTACTTTAAGAGCAAAGAAGAGCTCTTTCTGCAGCTGCTCGTGGACGAGCTGGAGGACTGGTTTGCCCAGCTCGCCGAAGGCTTGCCCCTGTTGCAAGGCCAGCCGGCTCCGGTCTTTGCCAAGGGATTCGTCGCCACCCTGCGCGCCCGGCCACAGCTGACGCGCTTGTTGGCTCTGATGCACTTGGTCTTTGAGACCCACCTGGACGCCGAGTCCGCCAAGGTCTTCAAGCTGCGCCTTCAGGACATGATGCTCCCGGCCGGCGCCCAGCTGGAGACGGTCTTGGACTTGCCAGAGGGCCAAGGCATGCGTCTGCTGCTTCACGCCCATGCGCTGACGGTCGGGCTGCACCAGATGACCCGCACCTCGCCCATCGTTCAGGAGGTCGTTCACTCCTCGCCGGAGCTGCTGCCCCTGCGTCTGGACTTCCACGAGGAGCTGGAGCGCGCGGTGGAGGTCCTGGTCCGGGGCCACGCGAGGCGCTGAATGTCGATCTATGCCGTCTGTACACCCGGCCTTGAGCGGGCGCTGGCCGAGGAGCTCGAGGAGCTGCTGGGCCGCGAAGTCCACATCCAGCCAGGCGGTGTGGAAGCCGAAGGGGACTTGGTAGACGCCGCTGGGCTGTGTCTCTGGTCCAGGTGTGCGGCGAAAATCTTGTTTGTACTGGGTGAAGTGCACGCTGCCTCGCTTCAGCAGCTGGAGCAGGAGGTTCGCAAGCTGGACTGGAGCGAGATCCTGCATCCGGGCCAACAGGTGGTGGTCAAGGTGGCTGGACGCGGACGCATCAAGCACCACGACGCGGTCTCCAAGAAGGTGGGCTTTGCCATCGCCGACAGCCTCCGCGCCAGCGCCCAGCCCACACCCAAGGCGGGCAAGCGCGGTCGTGGGGCCAAGCGCGGCTCCGCTGCCCCCAAGCGCCGATTCCAGGCACGGGGACCTCGACGGAATCATGCGCCCCTGACCCTGCAGGTGCGCCTGGATGAGCGGGTCGCGCGGCTCTCACTGGACGCGGGGGGATTGCTGCACAAACGCGGCTACCGACAGTCCACCGCCAAGGCGCCCATTCGCGAGAACCTGGCGGTGTGCATACTGCGCATGGCGGGCTGGCAGCCGGGAGTCCCACTGGTGGATCCCATGTGCGGCGCCGGCACCTTCTCCATCGAGGCTGCGATGTGGGCTGCGGATGTGGCCCCTGGGCTCAAGCCTCCCCCGGTCACCGGCCTGCCTGGCTTTCCCGACGACGCTTGGAAGACCATGCTCGACGAGGCCAAGTCGGCCCAGAGCTTGGCCTCCGAGCTGCCGATCTTGACGGCGGACCGCGACAAGGGCGCCTGCCGGGCGACCCAAGAGAACGCCTCCCGCGCGGGGGTGCACATCGCGCCGGTCTGCAAGGACATCTCCAAGGCCTTTGAGACCACCTTGGAGGGACCAGGTCTGGTGGTCCTGAACCCGCCTTACGGCGTGCGTGTCGCCGACAATGTGAAGCTGGCGCCCCTCTACCACAAGATCGGTGGCGCTCTGCGTGCCCAGTTCCCAGGTTGGCGGGTGGTTATGGTCTGTCCGGACAAGGCCCTGGCTGGACGCGTGGCCAAGATGGAGGAGCTGGTGCGCTTCAAGAACGGCGGCATCTCAGTGGGGGTCTACGTCGGCCAGCTCTGAGGTCTGACTTCTGGGGGCGATACACTGGTCCGCACGGAGGAAGACATGACGGATTGGTCTGATCGCACAGCCCTGGTGACCGGAGCCAGTCGTGGCATCGGCGAGGCCATCGCCACCCGACTCTCTCAAGCAGGAGCCCAGGTCATCCTGGTCTCTCGCAAGCAAGAGGGACTGGACCAAGCGGCCGACCGCATCTCTGAGATCTCCGGCACCCGGCCCCTTGTGCAGCCTTGCCACACCGGGCGCCCACAGGCCATCGGCGCGCTCTTCGAGGCCTTGGACGCCCAGGGCATTGTTGTGGACGCCTTGGTCAACAACGCGGCGACCAACCCCTACTTTGGGCCGATGATGGGCCTGGAGTGGGCGGCCTTCGACAAGACCTTTGACGTGAACGTCAAGGGCAGCTTTGAGATGGCACGGCAGGTCGCCAAGCGCCTGATCGCAGCCAAGCAGGGCGGCAGCATCGTGAACGTGGCCAGCATCTACGGGATGATGGGCGCACCCTTCCAGGGCACCTACGCGATGACCAAGGCCGCCTTGATCTCCCTGACCCAGACCCTGGCCCATGAGTGGGGCGGCGCGGGCATTCGGGTCAACGCCATCGCCCCTGGCCTGGTGGACACCCAGTTCGCGGCCGCCATCGTGAACAACCCCGCCTTCGCCAAGGTCTTCTCCCAGCGCAGCGCCTTGAAGCGCCATGGGCAGCCCGAGGAGATCGCCGGCTTGGTGCTCTACCTGCTCAGCAGCGACGCGGCCTTTATGAGCGGCGCCACAGTGCCCATTGATGGCGGCTATCTGGCGGGCTGAGCTACCAGGACTTGGTGCTCTCAATGACCGTGTGGTCCTGGGCTTGCCAGCCGTAGGTGTTGGCCAGCTCCCATGGGTGTGGCCGGTAGAGCAGGGTGGCTTGGAGCTCGGGGGCCGTGCAGCCCTGGGGCAGCTCAAAGCGATGCTGGCTGACCTGGAAGCTGCCGGGCGCGATGCGGTTGTCGGACTGGATGTCCACGGCCTTGTAGTGGGGGACCATTGGCTCGCCAGCGCTGTCTGTAAGTACCTTGGAAAAGTGTTGCCCGGGCAGGCCTGCGAGGGGCTGGACCTCTGTGCTCTCGGGGTCCCATTCCGGGGACAGGCTGACTCGGTCCCCCGGCTGCAGAGCGTTGGGGTATAGCGCGATCTTGCCCTGGGCGTCTGGAGTCACGGTCCAGGTGGCAACGGGCTCTTCGAGTGCCAGGCCTTTGTCTTGCGGACTCAGATCGGCTTGTGAGAAGTAGCCCATTCCGCTGTAGTCTTGGAATCCTGCGGGCCGCACCGCCCGAAGCGTCAGGGACTCCCCGGCCAACTCTGCGGACTCAGGCCAGCTCAGGTGGCCAGCTTCCAAGCTGATCTCTTGGCCGATCTCTCCGCTGAGCCAGGCACCTGTGTAGTCTGGCAAGGTAGGCCCGGTGGTGGCTTGGAGGGAGCCGCAACTGCCGGTCGCTTGGAGCACCAGAATCAAGGCGCGCATGGGCTCGCCTGTGGGAATGGCGTGGCCTGCGCCCATGTTGGAGACGCCGACCTGGGCATAGAGGATCTGGCCCTGTTGCTCCAGGTTGAGCTCCACGTGCAGGGCCCCGGAGATCAGAGGCTGTTCTCCCGTAAGCGGCCCCACAAAGCTGTGTCGGCGTACGTCCTCTGGCGGCCTGGGGAAGCCGAATGTGATGGAGGAGTCTGCGGCTGTGGAGCGGTCCACAGCGTTGTTCGCGTCTACGTCAGCGGGCATGTGGCACTGCTGACAAGGCACGCCCTGGGCGGCATAGGGGCCCTCTGACCACTCGGAGTAGGTGCTGTGGATGGGCAGGCCCTCTGGCCAGCGGACGTCCAAGGACTCCCCCGGGGTGAGGGCTTCTTGGGCTTGCTCGTGGCAGCCGGCGCAGAACACCGCCTCGTCGAACTGTGGTTGCTGGCTGCCGCCCATGACCACGTTGGGCACATCGAGCAGTGGCCCGAAGTACACGGGGGCCCAGTCAAAGACACCCCTTCCGGGCTCGCTGGGGCGCTGGATCTTGAGGCGCCCGGCAACACCCGGTGCTTGCTCCAGGTCGACCTCGGAGACCTTGTGGCAGACATCGCAGTGCACGCCCAGCTCGTAGGCCATCCCTTCGGCGTCGTGCAGGTCGCGTCCGCCCAGCGCGCCATCGATGCCCGGTGCGTGACAGTCCGCGCAGGCCCCAAAGTCCTCTGGGGAATCGGCCGCGGCCAAGTCTGGATCATCGCAGCGTTGGACCCCGCAGTCGTTGAGGGTGTTGAGAACGCCCGGCTCGACGTAGCAGCGCTCGGCGGCGTCCTGAGGATGGCCGGGCAGGTGTCCCAGGCCCCAGCTCCCGCCCATGTCCAGACAGAGCGCCTCGGTGCTCCAGGCCTGGGCGGCGCCGGCATAGAGGGCTTGCAGCTTGGGGTTCTGAGCGGCTTGTGCGTGCTTGGAGTCTAGGAAGTCGGCCACAAAGCGGGTGTGGCAGTGGCTGCAGCTCTCGTCCGCGCTGTCTTCGCCGTCGCCGGGAGCTTGGTAGCTGTACTCCAGGTTGTCTGGCGGCAAGACCGCGTTCAAGGTCAGGCTGACTGGAACGCCCTCCTCGAAGTAGTCCACGCCGATGGCCCGGTATCCTTGCTTGCCGGCGACGATGACTGGGGCTCCCTGGGCGGGCTCCTCGTACCAGAGGGAGAACTGCCCCTCGCTGTCGCTGAGCACCTGGGTCTGAGGAAGGCCGCCCATCATGACCGTGGCTTGGGGCAGAGGCGCCCCATCTTGGTCCAGAACGCTGCCCTGGACCTCGAAGCTCTGGAGGCCCGGCGGCGTGCTGTCCCCGGTCTCCACGAGCACGGGCTCGCCGCTGTCTTGCGGGGTGCGGGTACAAGCCAGTATTAGCCAGATCACAGGGACGCGATCCAAGCGCGCACGGCGGCGGCGCCTTCCTCATCGACCAGGTGGGTGCCGATGGGGGGCATCTGGGCGCTGTCCCCGCGGGACTCCATGCGGCGAAGCACGGCGCTGCCGTGGGGGTCGCCGGAGTGGATGCGGTGCTGAACGGTGGGGGTGCTGAAGAGCTGCGTGGGCTGGTCCACGGCGCTGGCGAAGACCCCGGCTTGCTCCAAGCTCTGACCCCACACCAGGCTCAGGTCCAGGTCTGACTGAGGCAGGCCGTCGACCGTGGGGTTGTGGCAGCTGCCGCAGTTGGCGTGCAGCACGCCGAGGGCTTGCAGCGTGGTGGCCTCGCCGTTGAGAGGGCTGCTCTCCAAGGGGGCCGAGAGACGCTCAGCCAGGGAGCCCAGATCCGTCTCGGCGGCGGAATGATCCAGCTGAATCGCCGTAAACCCTAGTGCCCTGGATTGGCGGCCGCCGCCTTTGGGCGCAGGACCATGGCACGCTTGGCACTGGGCCTTGGAGGGGATCTCGTGTTCGGTTCCCAAGGCTTGAGCCAGGCCTTCGGGGCCCAGCTTCCGAGCCTGTGTGCCAGCCTCGTCCCAGAGGTAGCTGGCGTAGGCCCAGTCCTGCGGTCGTGGGCCCAGGCGCTCCATGAGGCGGGTCTCCACCTTCTGGCCGTCGACGGAGAACTCCTTCCAGAGGCGCGTTCCAACCGGCAGCTCCCAGTTGTCGGGATCGCTGGTGTCGATGGGGGTGCACTCTGGGATGTAGACCCAGCGGGCTTTGTCTACGCCGTCGGACCAGAGGGGCCAGCGGGGCACGAAGGGGCGCACCACTGGATGAATCTGGCCCTCATTGTCGTAGAGCCCGGTCTCCGAGAGCCACTCGGGCAGCGCGTCCTCGCGGATGGGCAAGGGCGTCTCGTAGTCGGTGGGCATCTCGGGGACCTGGTCCACCAAGAAGGTATCCACGCAGGGCTCCTCCTCTTCCGTCTCTGGCAGAGGGGAGTCCGGCACGGAGGCTGGTGGCCCCTTGCAGGCCAACAGTGCTCCGAGGGTCCACAACATCAAAGGCCGGCGTGGGCCTTGATCTCGTCCATGGCCGCTTGGTAGCCGCCGTGACCCGAGTCGCAGTAGATGATGCTCATGTCAGGGGCCACTGCGCACATTTCAGGATGCACGCGGCCGCTCATCGGGGTGCGGTCCGGAAGCAGGCCTTCGCCGTCGGCCAAGATTGGGAAGTCCGGCTCGCCGATGGTCTGGTGGTAGGTCACGATGTCGTTGTAGGTGGCTGGGCCGCCGCTGGTTCCTTCGTACAGGGTGAAGATGAAGGAGAAGGGCAGGCCGGTCTCATTGATGAATGCGTCAGTTGCGTCTTGGAGGCCGCCGGCCTCCACTGTGCAGCCGCTTCACCAAGCTGCAGTGCGGTACAGAATGTGGTACTCGCCGTGGAAGTCCCACAGGTCCACCATGTCCTCGCAGATGTCGACCATCTGGGCGTTTGCGACGACATCACCGAGCTCAGCGCCGTTGGAGACCAGGGTGCCGGGGTCCGCTCGCTTCCAACCACAGTCGTAGCAGGCTTCCTCAGCGTTCAGTGGATCGCTGAGGCAGTCCTCTTCTTCGCCGTCGGTGTAGCCATCCTCATCGCTGTCCGCAGCGGTGGGATCGGTGCCAAGGTCGGCCTCGTCACAGTCGTTGAGACCGTCTTGGTCTTGGTCTTGATCGGCGTTGCATGCAGCGTCTTCTGGGACGTCGCAGGCCAAGCTCAGGGCAAGGGTGAACAGGATCATGGATTCTCCGGCTGGCGTGCAGAGTATCGCAGAGCATGACGCCTTGTCGTCAAGCTTTGTGGGCAGGGCGGAGCTTGCCGGGGCTGAGTGTGCCCGGCTCCTCTCAGGGCTCGCACGTACCCCTGTGAACGGCCCAGGTGGTGTCGCCGAGCGTTCCCTTGCCACATGGTAGCTCACAGCGACCTCTTTTCCGAGGCTTCGCGGCCAGGATGTAAGTGAATGCCGTTCGCGCCGTTACTGGGCACAAACTGGAGTCCACATCATGAGCGTCCGTCCCCGCCTTCTTGCCAGCCTCGCCATCAGCGCAGGTCTGTTCTTCAACCCCATGGCCAGCTCTGTGGTGCAAGCGCAGGACATCGATGGGGAGACCATCAAGAGCTACGCCCCCTATGCTGCGATCGCGGTGCTCTTGGGCGGGGCTTACATGATTGGAAAGGTGCGCAAGAACAAGGCGGCGGCGAAGGCAGAGGAGGAGCGCATCGCTGAGGCGGAGCGCGAGGCCGAGCTGGCGCAGCAGTGGACCTTGGAGGGCAAGGACGTGAGCGCTTTGGAGCTCCGGGTCGCGACCTCGGATGGGCCCGTTGAGCAGATCGCGCCCGGCTCCTCGGTGGTCCTGGTGGTCGTGGCCACCCTGGCCGATGGCAGTGAGCTGGAGAGCTACGGTCTGGGAGAGGGGCACACCCCGTGGTCCGACTACACGGTGGTCGTGGACGGAGGTGAGTTCAGCAACGGAACCCTGAGCGCCAACGGCGACCCCCGCACCTTTACGGACCACACGGTCCGCTTCACGGTCAGCAACGTGCATGACCCCAGCGATACGGCCAGCTTGCAGCTGCCGGTGAACTACAAGACCGACTTTGTGGCGCAGTCCTGGGCAAACAGCGGCAGCAGCGGAGACTGGGGACGGGAGGGCACCCACGGACGCGATGGCAGCGACGATGACGAGGGCAGCGGCGGGCCGGGCAGCAACGGTGGGGACGGCGGAAATGGCCAGACGGGTGGTTCTGGCGCCCACGCGAGCTCCATGAGCGTCGACGTTCAGCTGGTCACAGACCCCACATTTGGTCGGGAGCTGCTCGAGGTCACCGTTCAGGTGGGTGGTGGGGAGCGCTTCTACATGATCGACCCAGATGGCGGCTCGATGACCATCTACAACCGTGGCGGCTCCGGCGGCAGTGGTGGACCGGGAGGACGCGGTGGAAACGGCGGTGACGGTGGTCGAGGCCGGAACTCCAGCAGCGGGGTGCGCGGTCAGGGTGGCAACGGCGCGGATGGCGGAAACGGCGGCGACGGCGGCGACGGCGGAGACGGCGGCAACGGCGGCGCGGTCACCATCACCTTCTCCAAGGCTGCGGCCAAGTACCAGGACCAGTTCCACGTCTACAACGGCGGCGGCTCGGCCGGCTCGGGTGGCAACGGCGGCTACAACGGCAGCCCCGGAATGGGTGGCAGCGCCTACGACTCGGGAGACCAAGGTCGACAGGGGGAGAGTGGCCGCTCCGGACAGTCAGGTCGTGACGGACAGGACGGGCCGCCTCCCGTGATTAAGGTGCGATAGGTCTCTTGACCTAGGAGTGCCCCATGCAGGGACAGACGGTCGTTGTGAGCGGCGCCACCTCGGGAATCGGCCAAGCTGCCGCCCTGGAGTTGGCCCGCCTTGGAGCCGAGGTGGTGATCTTGGGCCGCTCAGCGGCCAAGGCCCAGGCGACCCAGGCGCTCATTGAGGCGCAGGTGGGCCGGCCCTGTGTGCGCAGCTTCTTGGCGGACTTTGAGTCTCTGGATGCGGTGCGGCGGGTTGCTGGGGAGCTGGCAGAGTTGCCCCAGATCGACGTGCTGCTGAACAACGCCGGCGTGGTGCACACCAAGCGAGAGCTGACGGTGGACGGCTATGAGAAGACCTTCGCGGTGAATCACCTGGCGCCCTTCTTGTTGACCTGCTTGCTGATGCCCAAGCTGCTCGAGCGTCCGGGAGCCCGCATCGTGAACACCTCCTCCGGTGCGCACCGCTTTGGGCGCCTGGTCATGGAAGACCTTCAGTCTGAGCAGCAGTACGCCACGATGAAGGCCTACGGTGGCTCGAAGCTGGCCAACCTGCTGTTTACGACGGAGCTTGCCCGTCGTTTGGAGGGTCGGGATGTGGGCTGTTGGGCTCTGCATCCGGGGGCGGTCTCTACCGGCATTGGCACCAACAATGGCTGGCTGGGCCGCGCCGCCCAAGCGCTGCTCAAGCCCTTCTTCAAGAGCCCGGCCCAGGGCGCACGCACCTCGATCTATCTCTGCAGCGCCCCCGTCAGCGCTCCGAACGGGAGCTACTTCGTGGACTGTGAGGTGGAAGAGATGCTGCCGCGCGCCCAAGATCCCGCCGAAGCTCAGGCCCTCTGGGCGGCATCTGAGCGCTTGGTGGGTCTGGAAGCAGTGCGCTTTTAGGGGGTTGCTTGGGGGAGCAGGCCTTCGGGCATTGGGGCCAATGCCTTCATGGCCTTGGCGAAGCCGTCCATGTCGCCTTCCAAGCCCTTCTCGCTGCCGCCGCAGCGCGAGAGGGTGCCGGTGAACAAGATCAGGCGGGCCTGCTCGACGGTCACCGAACGGCTCGTTCCGCCGCTGCAGCCGGGCTCTCGTGAGGCCGGCGTGGGCTTGAATCCGGCTGCCTCGTAGGCCGCGATGGCCTTGTCCAAGGTCGCTTGATCACTGGGTGCGTGGGCTTCAGCGACCACATCGCCGTAGCTGTCCACGACGTAGTCGGCGCTCTCGGCGCTGACTCGGATGGTCACGCTGCGGTGGGAGGGCGGCGGCACCGAGGAGTCTTGGAAGTGGTACTCGACCGCGGTGACCTGGGCCTCGTGTGCGGGCGTGGTGACCTCGGGCGTGGGAGGCGGCTCTGGGGTTGGCGCAGGTGGCGTCGCAGACGAGTTGGCCGAAGCACAGGCCAGGATCAGCGCGAGCAGCATGAGGGCTCCTTTTCGAGCATCTTAGCGCTACTCGGGGATCTGGGCGGCGCCGGTCGCCAGCTCCTGCACGCTGCTGACGCTGACACCGCTCAGGGTGAAGTCCAGCTGCGTGTCGTTCTGCTCGAATCGGAAGACGGCCTCGGAGAGGGGCTCACCAAAGTCGCTCTCCAGGTCTGCCCACTGGGCGGGCTCCATGACCAGATCGCGGGTGCTCGCGTAGGAGACCGTGGCGATGGCTTGGTCCTGCTGGGTGATCAAGAAGTCGCTTCGGATCTCGATCAAGCCCGATGTCTCGAGCAAGGTGCGCTGGGTGATGACCAGGTGATCCGGACATGCGCTGGGGTCATCCTGAGTGGACTCTCGGGTGCGCCATGCAGCGCTTGGCGGGTCCATGGGGATGAAGGAGAGGGTGGTCCAGTCGGTGCCCAGGTAGGGGGTCCAGACCACCTCCACGTCCCGAACGATGCCGTGCTGGGTCATCAGGGTCGCAGGGCTGGTGCCGGTGTAGCTCTCGTCCTCAAAGGCCACATCGATGCTGTCGACGGTCTCGCAGGCCGGCGTGGGGTCCTCGGGTGCCGTCTCGAAGGGCTGGCAGGCGAGCAGGAAGATCAGCATGGGGCGCTGTGTACTGCACAAGGGCAGCCCTGTCTACAGTGGGGTGCGCTCAAGCCCCCGCAGGATGGGCACGATGTCGGCGGCGCCTTGGCATGCAGCCGCTCCCACCCAGGCCACGCTGAGGAAGTCTTGGGCTTGGCTCGGGTCGTTGGTGCAGAGCACGCCGGAGACCAGTTGGCCTTGATCGGTCACTGGAGGGAAGCGCTCCTGGAGCTGCTGTGCGAAGGGGGCCAGTGGGCCGACGTCCCGCTTGTGGTGCAGGGTCCAGACCGCCGGCCGGCCGTGCCGAATCCACCGGGCGATGCCGCGGGCGATGTGACCCATGGTCATGCGGGGATTTCTCTCCACCACTGCGCGAAGACGCAGGGTGTTGCCCGCATCGCGATAGACCAGGCCATCGATGTTCCAGTATCCGCTGTGGGGCGCTTGGTCTGCGAGGTCCTGATAGAGCTTGAGCACGCGGCGTCCCTCGGAGAGCAGCCGACGCACATCAACCGGCAGCCCCGCCCAGGGTTCGCTGAGCACCTGTCCCCGCCACACGCCCTTGTTGTCGACCAGGGGCCGGGACAGGCCAAGCAGCTTTCCTCCTTGGTAGAGCGCCGAGAGGTCTGCGACGCGGTTCAGGAGCGGCTCGACGACCACTGCGCTCTGGGTGGCCAGGATGCGCGTGACCCATTTTTCAGTGGCCGCATCCAAGGTCCCTTGCGCACGTCGTTGCCCTTGGCCGGAGCTTCCCAGGTCTTGTTTGATGAGGGCGGGACCTTGGATCTTGGCCAATGCGTCCACGAGCTGCGGGATGCGCAGCACCAGGTGCCCCTCTGTGTCGTCTCCGCCAGCGAGGTCACCGTGTCGCTGCCGGGCGATGACCTGGAGCTCCAGAGCGCTGGACTTGCGGAAGTCCGCCTGGGTCCAGGGAGGGGAGGTGGCGCCGGCCTTGTTCTTGTCGGCCTCAGGTCCGGGACCAAAGGGGATGAAGGCCCCCAGCTTGCGGCCGGTGAGCGCTTGGGGAGCCGGTACCCACTCGGGCAGATCCACGCCCAACTCCTGCCATCCCTGCAGCCACTCAGGGCTGGGCGAGACGGGGGCGATGACCGTGTCGTCTCGCCGACTCAAGAACATGGGCAAGCTGCCCAAGTCTCGTCGTAGGGCTTGGGCGGGCTTGGAGGGGAGCTGGCCCAGGAGGGTCTGCTCGCAGCCCGGGTTGAACCACCACAGAGTGGGCGGACGACCCTTGGTGCGGCCGTAGACCTGCAATGCGTCGATCCAGTCGTCGTCAAAGCCCGCTCGGCGTCGCCCGTCTCGGTCGTAGGGCTTGCCCTTGGCGCGGGCAGGGGTCAGTGGCGGGAGCAGCGCGGCTTCGAAGGCCTCCCAGTCGCTCAGGCTCTGGTCCTTGAAGGTGCGGTACCAGCGCAGGCCATGTCGAACGTGACCGATCTCGTCTTGGTAGACGTGGTCCATCAGTTCCTTGGTCTGGGTGTCGCCCACCTTGGCGAAGGCCCGGCCGTAGTGCAGACAGTAGTCCAGGTTGGCTTGCTCAAAGGCCAGGGACAAACCGGCGCAGTAGTGAATCGGATGATCCATCGGCGAGAGGCTGGTCCAGAAAAAGGGGCTGTTGTGCAGCTCCCCAAATTCCACGCCCAGCTCGGCCATGCGGGCCAGGTAGCGCCGCAAGTGGTCTTGCTCTTCCTTGAGGGTATGGGCGATGCCCTTGCGGAACACTGGGGGGGCGTCCGGGAAGCGCACCAAGGCCAGAGCCATCAGCTCCATCGCCAGCAGCTCGTGGTTGGCAAAGAAGTGCAGCACCTGGCCACGGGCCACGGGATCGTGCAGTTGGCCCAAGCTTGGGAAGGGGGCTTTGGGCCGATCCAGGTCCAGACGCAAGGACTGCGGTCGCCCAGGCCACTTGGGGCCGGACCAGGGTGTGCCTGGATTCTCATCCGAGGTCACGCTTGGGTTGGCGAGCTTGTCCTGCAGCGAATCTGAGCGCAGGATCTGCTCAGCCAGGGCGCGGAGCTCCATAGAATTGGGCTCCGCGCCGAGAGGCTTTAGCTGTTCGCTTGCGCGGCGTAGCCAGTGGCCTTGATGGCGGCCAAGAGCTTGTCAGCGTCGGTCTTTGCAGAGTCGTATGCGATCTGGGTCTCACCGGTCTGGTAGTCCACTGCAACAGCTTCGACGCCGTCGATGGCCTTGAGGGCATCGCTCACCTTGGTGGAGCAGCTGCCGCAGGTCATGCCTTCGACCTTGAAGGTGGCCTTGGTGCCGGCGGAAGCCTGGACAGCTTCGGCAGCCACGCTGTAGGCCGCAGCGTCAGCCATTGGGCAAGCCATGGCTGGGGTTGCGAATGCGAATGCCAGAGCGGATGCGAGTGCGATCTTGCGAATCATGGGGTCTCCAAGACGTGTGGTTTGGCGAACATCTTGTTCGCACCTTCCGGTTGAGTATGCTTGAGACGGGCGCGGGTTGCACACATCCCTGCAGGGGCCCCCTTGCTAGAAGGCCATGTCGAAGCTGACCTCGCCCTCTACGGCGCTCTGGTACGCGGAGACGCGGCGCTCGAAGAAGTTGGTCAGCTCCTGCACATCCTGCAGATCCATGAAAGGGAAGGGGTTGGTGCTGCCCCAGATGGGCTCCAGGCCCATGCGGATCATGCGCTGGTCCGCGACGGACTCCAGGTAGGTGCGCATGTCTTCAAGGGACAAGCCGGTCACGCCCTCTGCCAAGACGTCCTCGGCGAAGTTCATCTCGCACTCCACAGCGTCACGGAGCATTGCCTCCACCCGCTGGGCCATGTCGGCGTCGAAGAGTCCGGGCTCCTCCTCGCGGGCGGTGTCCACCACGCGGAAGGCGAAGTTCATGTGCATGGACTCGTCGCGGAACACCCAGTTGGTGCCAGCTGCCAAGCCGTCCAGCAGTCCGCGGCTACGCAGGAAGTAGACGTAGGCGAATGCAGCGAAGAAGAACATGCCCTCGATCGCGGAGGCGAAGGTGATCATGTTCATGAGGAAGGCCTTGCGGTCCTCCACCGTCTGCAAGGAGTCGATGGACGCGCTCTGGTCCATCCACTTCATCGCAAAGTCAGCCTTGCGCTTGATGGAAGGGATGTTGTCCACGGCCGAGAAGGCCTTGGCGCGCTCTGCCGGGTCGGGCAGGTAGGTGTCCAGCAAGGTCAGGTAGAACTGTACGTGCAGCGCCTCTTCGAAGAGCTGACGGGAGAGGTACATCCGCGCTTCGGGGGAGTTGACGTGCTTGTAGTAGTTCAGCACCAGGTTGTTGGAGACGATGCTGTCGCCGGTGGCGAAGAAGGCCACCAAGCGGTTGATCAGGTGGCGCTCGCCTGGACCCAAGGTGTTGCGCAGGTCAGCCAAGTCTGTGGAGAAGTCCACCTCTTCCACGGTCCAGGTGTTCCGGATGGCCATGCGGTACATCTCGTAGAACTCGGGGTACTTCATCGGACGCAAGGTCAGGTCGAAACCGGGATCGAGCAGCATTGGAGACTCCAGATGGTCAGCGCAGAAACAGCGGGGGCAGGGAGGGCAGGGACCCCAAGAGATGGGGGCCGCAGATTTGGGTGCTGATACGTGAACAGACGTTCAGGTTATCAGAGGGGTCTCGAGGCCCCAAGCACAAAGTGCAAGCCGATCGGCAAGCCGCTCGGCGAGCCTGAAGACTTGCCTACTGGCAAGCGTCGCAGTGCTCAGGGTTCTCAAGGGAGCAGGCCAGAGCTTCGGCAGGGGTAAAGACCTGCTTCTCGTCGCTCTTTGCCTTGCCCTGGGCACTCATGTTGATCTCGGTCGCGGGACGGGATCGCAAGTAGTACGTGGTCTTCAGACCCTTCTTCCAGGCATACATGTACATGCTGGAGAGGCGCCCGATGTTGGGGCTCTCAACGAAGAGGTTCAGGGACTGGCTCTGGTCGATGAAGGCGCCGCGGTCGGCGGCCAGATCGACCAGGGTCTTCATGCTCAGCTCCCACGCGGTGCGGTAGAGCTTCTTCAGGTTGTCCGGCAGCTCGTCAATGTGGGCCACGCTGCCGCGGTTCACCTTGAGCTGCTGACGGATGTCTGCGTTCCACAGACCCAAGCGGCGCAGGTCCTGCACCAAGTAGCGGTTGACCTGGAGGAACTCTCCGGAGAGGGTCTCGCGCTTGAAGAGGTTGCTGACCTGGGGCTCGATGCACTCGTAGATGCCCAGGATGCTGGCGATGGTGGCCGTCGGTGCGATGGCGATCATCAGGGAGTTGCGCAGGCCGTGCTCGACGACGTCCTTGCGCAGGCCGGCCCAGTCGTACTCAGTGACTGGAGTGACGCCCCACAGGTCGGGCTGCAGGTGGCCGCGGGCTGCACGGGTCTCGGCGAAGGCCGGGTGTGCGCCCAGCTCCTTGGCCAACTCCATGCTGGTCTGGGTGGCGTGGAAGTAGATGGTCTCCGCGATGCGCTTGGAGATGTCCTGAGCGCGGGGATCGTCGAAGGGCAGGCCCATCTTGAAGAACACGTCCTGCAAGCCCATGGAGCCCAGCCCAACAGGCCGCCACTTCATGTTCGAGTTGGAGGCCTCGGGGATGGGGTACAGGTTCCGGTCGATCACACGATCGAGCTGGCGGATGGCCACAGCGGCGGTCTTGCCCAGCTTGGCAAAGTCCACGGTCCAGCTTCCGTCCTCGGCCTGCACCAAGTGGTTGCGCAGGTTGATCGAGCCCAGGTTGCAGACGGCGGTCTCATCGCCGCTGGTCACTTCCAAGATCTCTGTGCAGAGGTTGGAGAGGTGCACCACACGGCCAGGCTCGGCGGTCTGGTTGCAGGTCTTGTTGGAGGCGTCCTTGAAGCACATCCAGCCGTTTCCGGTCTGGGCCAAGGTGCGCATCATGCGGCCATAGAGGTCGCGGGCCTTGATCTGGCGCACGAAGCGCCCGGCCTTCTCTGCTTCCAGGTAGTGGCGCTCGAACTCAGCCCCGTAGGTGTCCACCAGCTGTGGCATTTCCTTGGGGTCGAAGAGGGACCAGGTTCCGTTGGTCTCGACCCGCTTCATGAAGAGGTCAGGGATCCAGTTGGACAGGTTCAGGTTGTGGGTCCGACGGGCCTCGTCACCGGTGTTGTCGCGCAGCTCCAGGAAGGACTCGATGTCGGCGTGCCATGGCTCCAGGTACACGCAGGCTGCGCCCTTGCGGCGACCACCCTGGTTCACGGCGGCGACGGATGCATCCAGCGTGTTCAGGAAAGGAACGATGCCGTTGGACTGGCCGTTGGTGCCCTGGATGTGGGAGCCCGAGGAGCGAACACGGGTGTAGGACAGGCCGATTCCACCAGCGAACTTCGAGAGCATCGCAATGTCGGCGTAGCGCTTGTAGATGTCGCGCAGGTCGTCGGCGGGGCTGTCGAGCAGGTAGCAGCTGGAGAGCTGGGTGCGGTGGGTGGCCGCGTTGAAGAGGGTGGGGGAGCTGGGCAGGTAGTCGTGGGTGCTGAAGGTCTCGTAGAGCTCCAGTGCGTCGGCCACGTTGTCGGAGACGCCCACCGCCACGCGCATGAAGAAGAACTGCGGGGTCTCGATTGGATCCCGAGTCTTGGGGTGACGCTGTAGGTAGCGGTCACGCAGAGTGCGCAGGCCGAAGTACTCGAAGGCGTAGTCGCGCTCGGGCTTGATGGCGGCGTCCAGCTCTTCAGCGTTGTCCGTGACCAGCTTCAGGACGCGGTCGTTGATGATGCCCTGGCTGTGGCCGAGCTGGATGCTGGCAGAGAAGCTGCGGGCACCGGTCTTGGCGACAGTCTGACGAAGCTCGTCCGCCAAGATGCGGGCAGCCAGCTTGGAGTTCTGAGGCTCCTCGAAGGTCAGGCCAGCGGCGGTGTGAACGGTCAGCTCGCGAAGCACGGGCTGCGTGACGCCGGGAGGTGCCGAGCGAACGACGCGCTCGGTCAGCGCGGGGATGTCGAGCGCGTCCAGATCTGTGGACAGGCGCTCGAGATATTCCTGCAGCCGTTGAGCAGGAGTGGGGCCGTCGAATGTGTCGTTGGGCGACAGGGAAAGGTCGGACGTGCCAAGGGTAGGCTGCTGCTGCACGGCGGGCTCCGCGGGGGGGGAAACTGTCTCTTATACACATCTCCGAGCCCACGAGACGCT
>OJHJ01000029.1_pt1 | contig 132719 bp, 121 predicted proteins | sample 1595201 | NCBI WGS metagenome assembly OJHJ01 (sample SAMN05416832, study PRJEB24817) | seawater metagenome | isolation source: Sea water | place: Canada:Atlantic | collected 2013-07 | reverse complement strand
ATCTACACTAGATCGCTCGTCGGCAGCGTCAGATGTGTATAAGAGACAGTGGCTGCGATAACAGAGGTAACGACTTCAGGCAGTGATGTGCCTGCTGCAACAATCGTCAATCCGACCACCAATTCGCTGACCCCCAGATATTCAGCAAAAGCCACAGCGCTATCGACCAGCCAACGCGAGCCGATTACCAATAAGACAAGGCCGCCAACGATCAAGCCAATATTTTTCCCCCAGATACCTTTTGCAACGGACTTTGTGCCAAATTCCCTGGCATATTCCTCTCTCACCTCAATGCTTTCCCTACGACTCTGGGCAATCAAAAACCAGATGTAAATCACGAGGCCCGCGATCAGCATGAGGCCATCTACACGACTTAAGCTCTCATCCAACGACATAGCCAGCACAATGACCGAAAGCACTATCATCAAGGGTACATCAAGCCGTACCAGTTGCTGTGCTACCACCAGCGGTACAATCAGCGCTGAAAGACCAAGTATAAAAAGAACGTTAAAAATATTACTGCCAACTACGTTGCCCACGGCAATACTTGCCTGGCCGGACAGTGCTGATTTAATGCTTACCGCCAATTCGGGCGAACTGGTGCCAAATGCCACGACAGTCAATCCGATCACCAGTGGCGAGATACCGAGAACAGCCGCCAGACGGGATGCACCCCGTACCAGCGCTTCCGCACCGATAATCAGGAACAACAGACCAACGATGAACAGTAGAATTGTCATAGCGACCTCAAATTTGTGTAACTGACCTCAGAGGGTTGGTTTGCATGGCGTAAAATTGGTCGTCTTACCGTATTAACAAGTTGACCCCATAGGCCAAGTGCGAGCAGCAGTTTATTAAGTGGTATGGGTCAACATTTCAGCAAATAGTGCAAAGCAAAACCCAAACACGGCGCCAAGGGGCGGTGCCCAGTGTTTTTTCAGTCGCGATTGTGGCGCGATATCCTGGAAAATCAGATAAAGAATGCCGCCAGCTGAAAATAGCATGATTGCTCCCATTATGGGTTCGTGCTCCGAGAGGAATGAATAACCAGCAATCCCGGCCAACGGTCCTAGTGGAACCAGGAGGCTCATTGTCAGCAACGTTTTTTGGGGAGAGGTATTGTTTTGAAACCTAAGCTCTCTGTAGGCGTTAAACCCTTCTGGCAGATTTTGTAAGCCAATCAGTAATGCCAGTAACGGAGCAATAGGTGACCCCAGCGCGATTAGCCCACCCAATGCGATAGCTTCGGGCACGTAGTCCAGAACCATCGCCATCAATTGGGGAGACTCCCTCCGCCTCAAGTCGAGTAATCGCTCGATCAGGAAGAACGTGAGGCCACCGGCGAGGACGACAGGAATTGAAAATACAGCATTACCCATAAATGCGGTTCCTTCCGGAACCAGAACGACAGAAACGGCCCCCAGAAGAATGCCGCCACCGAAGGCAATCAGAAAATGTCGAAATTCCTGTTCGAGCCAATTGGGTCGGATGTGCTCGAAACTCGCAATAAGTCCACCTACGGGGATACAGATCCCGGCGGCAGTACCAAGAATAATAATGGTTGAAACCAGTGATATGTCCATATGGTGTCCACTTGGCCAAGCGACAGTTGTTAAGTCGTCGTTTCGAACTGCTGCGATGCAGAAGCAGGGTCCGAAGCCCCCGTTGGTCTACACATCAAAAACAATATGGGAGTGGCACCCTCGGGTCACGACGAGGGTGCCACTTATTGCTCCGGAGGGCGCTGGTCGGCATCGGTCAGGGTGCGTGGTCGATAGTTAAACTTGGCATCTTTCCAACGCTTCCAGACACTGTTATCAACCGAAATGTTGACCGCAGGGTGTCCGTTTAGACCCTCTGAATAACTTCTGCAGAACCGGCCATCTCCCTCGCCTTTGATCTTGCGGAACCATGCGTAGGCACCGTTCAGGAATTCCTTGAAGGAGTCTTTTGGCTCGGTTTGCCATGCGTCGTCGGGCGCCTTGAATGGATCGAGTTTCAGCCCTGCTTTCTCAGCCTTCTCCAGCATCCATTGCAACGGAAGATCGGCAAGCGAATCCTTGACACCATAACCGCCACCCACATTCGCATGGGCGCCAATAAACCAGCGCTGCTCCACCTCCAGATTGCGCTGTTTTTTGTGTCCATCGGCACTGGTCCACAGTGGTACGTCATAGGCCGCCCTGTGTTCATCCAGTGCAACCGCATGGTAGGCATAATCCACAATGCTGGAGAGTTCGGTATCGTGCCAAGAGTACTTTCCCCTTTCGGAAAGGACGGTGCCGGGCACGCCCAGTGCGCCGACGGTATCCCAGACACCGATGAAATGGATCCTGGGGGTCCGGCTGTACCGCGCTCTGAAATGCTTGCAGGCGTCAGCCTCTGGCGAGAGGCTTTCGTCCCGGTAGATACTTTCAGCCTTTTCCAGCAAGCCCGGGGTGACGATATGCAGTAATCCACATTTGCGGATTAACCCAACGAGACTTCTTGCCGTATAGGCGCCACGACTGAAACCAAATATCCAGATTTCCTCTCCGTCGGTGTAGCGTTTTGCAAGCCATTCGTATCCCGCCAGCAAATTTTTGCTAAGGCCGTAACCGAACACGCCGCCTCTGAAGCGCTCCAGCTTGGATGTGCCAACACCGGCGTTGTAGAAAAAGCGTTGTCGCATATCGCCGTCATAATCATGCAGACAGCGCGATATACGATAAACATTTGTTTGATCTTCGGGATCGTTCCAGGTCCCGTCGAACAGCATAATCAATCGTTGTTTTGCCATAGGGTTTCCTACCGTCGCAATCATGGGGTTTTGCCAGCTGCGTGGCAGTACCTCTCTAGCCAATATGTGTGTCTTGTGTCAGTACACCATGAATAATATGAACCTGATAATTAATTCAAATCAAGTTGATAAGTAACAGGGTTTGCAACTGGTAAATCCTGCATCCATACTTTGAAAGTAATAACCCCCGTGTATATCTGACTTGTTCTTTCTTCAGTAAGGAGAGCTTCATGAAATCTTTAGTAAAGTTTTTACCTGTTTTGATGGTGGTGGCGGTCACTGGTTGTGCCAGTAATTCATCGGTAGATGAGGTCCGGGCAATGGCGGAGGAAGCTCAGCGCTCTGCTGCTGAAGCAAACAGGGCTGCCGCCGATGCCCAGCGTTCAGCTGATGCTGCAAATAAAGCTGCTGCCAGTGCCCAAAGTACCGCTGACGAAGCAAAAACATCAGCATACGAAGCCAACGAGAAAATTGACCGGGCCTTTAAAAAGGCCATGGAAAAGTAGTCCATTTACTCAATCATATCCGGTTGGTTTGAGTGGTCTGACCGGATATGATTTCGGTAATACTCAAAATCTGATAATGAATGTGGCTGTATTCCCACCAGCACGGGTATGCCCGTAGCCTTTGTTATTGCAATATCGACCCTGTTCCAGTCGATCAGAACCTCTGGCTGTTTCTCCAGTATTGACGTCAGCTTATCGACAATACCTGTTCGGTTTTCCTCCTGCGCCACGCCATCAAGTTCCAGGGGGTGATGTACCTCCAGATAAAGCTTTTCTTCTTTCCAGCCGATTTTATAGGGCTGATTGACGATGCTGACAGGCGTGTTAACAGGCGCGAGGTTATAGAGTTCTCCAATATGTTCCGGGTACATGCGAATACAGCCATGAGTGACCTGCATGCCAATGCCAAAGCGTTTATTGGTCCCGTGGATAAAATAGCTTGGAATATCCAATGCCAGTAAATAATCCCCTAGTGGGTTGTCCGGGCCAGCGGGAACGATTTTGGGCAGGATGTCCCCGCGAGCGGCGTGTTCCGCACGGATGCTGTCAGGGGGATACCAGGGCGGGTGCTCAATTTTCATTGTCACCCGCGTTTCAGTCAGCGGGGTCGCCCAGTCCCTGCGGCCCACACTGATGGGGTAAACAGTCACTGTGTCATTCTGCTGCTCATCCCTGTGGTAAAAATAAAGACGCATTTCCGCTGTATTGATGACAATGCCTGTTCGTGGCGCATCCGGCAAAATAACACTGAACGGCAATAATACGTTGCTCCCGTCATCGGGAAGCCAGGCGTCGACATCCGGATTTGCCGAGCGGATCATGTTGTATCCCAACTGATATCGAACTGCGATATCAATCAGCGTTTCTTCTCTCGATATGTTGGTGCTGCTGTTATTGCCCACCAGATCCGTGTTTGTCTCTGATGTCAGAATATGCCGATTCTCAGCCAGGCAGGGCAGGCAACAAAGAGCAGCTAACAGGACACCAAAGGCCCTGGCGCTTGTCATGGTTCCCTGAATTGGCCGCCAGGTTGCCATTAGGGACGAATATCAATAGGTGTGCCTGGCTTGATGGCCGACCAGATTTCATCCATGTCCTGGTCGGTTACCGCAATACAGCCATCGGTCCAGTTGAACATCTGAACCAGCTCGGGAGGTAACGTCGTATTATTGGGCATCCCATGAATCATGATTGAACCTCCCGGAGCAGCCCCAATGTCTGAGGCCCGTTTAATATCCTGCTCATTAGGGTAGGAAATATGAATGGCTTTGTAAAAATCACTTTTTTCAGTCTTGAAATCCAGAATATAACGCCCTTCTGGCGTCCGTTCATCGCCAGCATGCAATTTGTGACCACGTGGCCGGGGGCCCAAAGCGATGGAATACTCCCGGTACTTGATACCCTCCCGGAGCAGATAGAGCTTTCTCTCCGACTTATCGACCAGCACACTGTCTGCGAGAAACTGCTCATCAGCCATGGCCAGCTGGCAAACTAGGAAGCCGATTAATAAAACTTTGTACATGACAGGTAAACTTGCCCCAAATGCTGTTCTGTTGTGAAAGTTCGCTGCCAATAGGCGATCAATTGGCCATTAAAAAGTACACCTGTCAGCCTAGCGGAGAAAACGGTTGAAAAGTAGTTGTTACGGCCTCTTTCATTTGACGCTGCTGCTTGGAACCGGCTTGGCCTCAACTATCGAGATTACCCGGCAAGCGATTTGCCTATATAAGTCGGAGGCCTATAATGAAATTTTACAGATCTCTCCGATAAGAACGTCAATTCCGGTCTTATATGGACAAAGATGACAATCACAACCAGTTCACCCGCCCGTTACTGCATGCCATTCAGGAAGCATCGCCGGACGGTATTCTGGTGGTTGATCGGCACTCGCAAGTTATTTCATATAACCAGCGGTTTCTCGAAGTCTGGCAGATAGAACAAAAAAGCAGACCTGACGATCAGACCGCCTATCCACACTTGCCTGAAGAGCCCTTGCTTGACTCAGCATTGCGCAAACTTAAGGACCCCGATGCTTTTTTGCAGCGTATTCAAGAGCTTTACGACAATCCAGAGCTCCACGATCATACTGAAATCGAACTGACGGATGGGCGCACACTGGATCGTCATTCAACCGGTTTGTTTGATGATCAGAATAATTATCTGGGTCGGGTCTGGTTCTTCCGTGATATTACCCGACAGAAACTGAATGAAGCCCTATTGCAAGACCTAGCCTGGCGTGACCAGCTGACGGGAGTCATGGCCCGCGGGTATTTTCTCGAACGTGCTGAAGAGGAGCTGCAACGGACGCAACGCTATGGACATACACCGGCCCTTATTATGCTGGACGTGGACCACTTCAAACAGGTCAATGATCGTTACGGACATTATGCCGGTGACCGGGTGCTGGTAATGCTTTGCCGGCGCTGGCTCGACACCCTGCGGAACAATGACCTGTTGGGGCGCATTGGTGGTGAAGAGTTCACCATACTGTTACCACAAAGCGATTTGCAAACAGCCCTGCAAACAGCCGAGCGAGTGCGTTCAATTACAGAAAACCAGTCTGTACACAGTGATGGGATTGATATCAACTGCACAGTCAGCTGTGGTGTGACCATGCTCGATAATAACCAAAACGACAGTATTAATGATGCCCTCAAGCGTGCAGATAATGCACTGTACAGTGCCAAAAAACTTGGCCGCAATCGTGTTGAGCAGTTCAGAAGGGTTACAGACAACTAAAGGGGTCGGTTTAGTGCTTAAAAAATAATTGTTACGACCCCTTTAGCGAAATATCTAAAGCATCTGCAAACTTGCATCCTGGGATCTGCCCATCAGTAATCGCATGCCGGTTAAAAACTTATGCCAGCTGCGGGAAACACTTCCGACCAGAGCCAGTAGAATCCAGAATCCGATCAAATAAAATATCGTGGTGACCGTCCACCACCAGGCTGTCCAGATTTTTACGATTGTGTTTAACATCGATTCCGCCTCGGCGGCAATTTGTTCGGTGGCGGCTTTGAGCGCCTCAACTGCTGCCATGTTAAAGGTCAGATCGACATCAATATCGATATCTGGCAAATGAAAACCCGGAACATTTATATCGGGCAAATTAATCCGCTGCATATCCTTCACACCCGGAATGCGGTTGATGATCTTGATCATGCCGTTCAAAATTGATTCCAATGTTTTCGAAATTGCGCCTACGGTGCCGCTGATGGCATACAGCGACTGACGGATAGGTTCAATCGAGCGTTTGATTTCTTCCGCCGCTTCGCCACCCTGATTTTTGATTTTCACGATTTCATCGGCAATGCGTCGGCTTTCCTCACGAATTTTTTCGATTTCATCTTTCGCCAACTCAATTTTTGGTTCAAGCGCCCTGCCGGCCCGTTCGATTTCGGTATTAATGCCGCCAATGATTTTCCAGCTACCGACCAACAACACCAGCAAAATCAACAGCGGAATCATGACCTTGAAAACTATCAGTAATCCGACAATACGCGGCCACAGACGTCCAAAGAAAGAGGGAACAGATTGAACAGTAGGTGGGCTTGCCAAGTTTGGGTTGTCCATAAACAATTCCAAAAAATTGGGTTGAATCAAGTATTGGCTATCAAAAGGGTCGGAGTAAATAAATTTTGATCAGTCTGGCGGTATATATGGTTAAAAAATAATCACTACGACCCCTTTGATTTTCCACTCGGATCAGCGGATCGAATATGCGGCGCATGAGTACCGTGATTTAGTAGAAAGTGCGGGTATGACAAGAAGTATGAGCCGGAAAGGTAACCCACTGGGCAATGCCCGAGTGGAATCTTTCTTTCACACAATGAAAGCGGAGCTTGTTCATCATCGGCAATTTGAAAATTGTATAGACGCCGTATCACATATTATTGAGTATATGAGTTCTATAATCGAGTGCGTTTGCACTCATCGCTGGGCTACCAATCCCCCGAAGAATATGAAAAGGTATGTGCGTAAAGTGTCCACAGAAGTGATGCAAGTTCAGTGCGCTTTTTGCGCGAAGTTGATTGATTCGTTATGCAATTGATTTTGCGATGTAGCGACATTTTGGAAACGCGCTGCATGCGAGAAATTCAGCGCCCTCATGTTCTCCCTTTCTCGCAACCTTCTTGATGAGTGGAGCAGAGCATTTTGGGCACACCTGTCTTTCTTCCACTTCGGCTTGAGGTGTTTCCGGCAACGAAGGTTCCTCCGATGTGTCATCTGGTGGATCGAAAAGGGCACCCCTCACTTGGCTTATGTTGTAAGTTGCTGCGGCTTTGAAACGGTGTAAAGGTAACCCGGCAGCAGAACATGCGCTTTCAAGAAAACGATCGCGATCCTGACGCTTTCCTTTGGAGTGCGATTTATCATCTAACTCGATTGCGGCCAAAACGGAAAGGGTTTCAGGAGAGCAAATAACGTAATCGAAGTGCTTGGAAGAGATACGATTGAACGCCTTTTGCCAATTGCTTCTTCCCATGCCTTTGGAAGGGCAGATGATATCGGCTACACGCACCTTTCCGAAAACAACCGCCTGACCTTCGGCAGCTTGGCTTAGAACACCGAAGAAAGATCTTTCAGCGGGCGAAAATAACGACTCGTTTTTCTCGTACGAGAATTCATCCGTTGGACCTCTTTGTTTTGTAAGTATTACTAGCACTACGAGGGCAAGAAGAGCCAGCAATATCAACCATTCCATGTCGTTTCCTTTTTATGCATAACGCACGCAACACCGGACAATTTGGAGCGCAGCGGAAAATTGTTCCGTGTGATTGCGCTTGTTAAGCATTGTCTCGATACTCCATGATCTCAGGAAAGCCATTTGATGCAATGAAATTTAACAGACAATATCGAATGAAACGCTCTAAGCCTAGAAACGTTGGTGCCTTCTCTAGTATTTTTGAGAAGTCCTTATCACTAACTACGGGGCGACCAAGCTGGAGATCAGTGTGATGACCTCTAGGCTGAATCCAGTTTCCAAAAGGGACTCCAGTGTGAACATACTTGCTACGTAAATCGTATGCTGCACCGATACTTCGCTCAATTAGATCAGCCTTAAAAAATCCAAACTCTACATCGGACTCCCTAGACTCAAAAAAACTCCGATCAACCAACGAGCAGAGAGACTTCACAAACCCGCTCTTAATGCCTAATAGTCGACTCAAAAGTTGCCTAGATATCTTCTCTCCGTTCTCAAGCTCACTCTCAATAGTATTTAGGACGCCCAATATCTGTTGATCTAATATTTCTTCCTTTTCATATTTGAAAAATGCTGCAAGTATTTCCCCTGACGTAATCAAGTGTAGATACGCTACTTCAGGCTCATGCTCCACAGTCTGAAGTGCCTGCATATAGAACTTACACGCGGCATTCAATTTCGCTTGGAGGTCAGGATCAATATCTGAACCTGTCAAAATTCTCGATAAAGGAGAAAAGTTAGAAAGATTTAGTGGGATTTTGAAGCAGCTTCGTTGTTTTTGTGTGTTAAACGGCAGCTTTGGATTGCATATGCTGCTATACGCAGACAAATCAGGGGTGTTGTAAAAACCGCTGCCTTCTACCAGCCCATGACAGTCAAACCGTTTTCCAAATAAGACTGATAAGTATGAACACACAATCTCTCCGACAGGAGAATAATCAGGAATTGCAATGCCAGCTTCTTTTTTATGTGGCTCAGTTTGAAAAGCAATAATAAACCCTGACCTAGATACCGGATTTTCCTCCATCCTGATTGCACCAGATGAATTTGTAAAATTCTGCCAAGCATGAGAGATCAAAATATTATCACTTACAAACTCACCAACCATTCTACTAGTCGTTGAAATAAGTATCTTATGAATTGTTTCATCAGGCTGTAATGGGTGCTTAGAACTATTCATAAATTCTCAGATTCGAATTGGATGCTTAACGCCCAAAGCAGCGGTTAATCCGCTGCCTTTGATTGTTATATTTTTTGGTGATTTGAATGGAAGGCGTGGAAAAGATAATTACTGAGTCACGAGCAAAAGACCCAAGTATATTTAGCGATATTTCTGATGATGAACTGACGGCCATTATTGCTCCTCGTCTTCTTCCTTCGATACTAGAGGGAACGGAATTACATTTGTGGGAAGTTCCTGACTCGGATTGGCATCTGGGCTTTGTTTTTGAGCCTCCTTGCTGGACTCAAAAGACTGAAATGACTCATAAAGCACCTTTGCTGCACTGCGAAGGCTTTCGTGAGAATGAGAATTTTCGCTTGCGATGGCTTTGCAGTATGCGAAAAGCGATTTGTAGTTTTCTTGGTTTTGGCAGATAAAGTTTATGAGCAGGCTAGATTGTGCTGACTGTGAAGCAAGAAGCGCTCTTTGTCTCAATAGTTCGCCTCTGCACCAATTTATAATGGGGATAAATGACTTGCAGTCATCAGCAAAGGTTTCAATATTCTTTTCTGTTGAGGCGAGGCGGGCAAGTATTTCAGTTTCTTTGCTCAAGGCTGACTCCTTGGATAAAAATATAACGCTCCGCTAATGTGCGCCGCCCGCGGCGTCACCATTTAGCGGTTTGTTAGCAGCTTCAGCTTGCAAACGCTCAACCAGCCAGACCTTTATGATCGACTGCCGTGTAACACCAATACGAGCCGCTTCACGATCCAACGACTCTACTACCCATGAGGGAAAGTCAACATTTATGCGCTTCTGTTCCTGGTTGGCACGACGCGCCGTGGACAAGTCAAGATCATCAATGATGTCCTTCTTACCTTGGTCAAATTTCTTGTCAAAATCTTTAGCTTTCATACAGCTCTACCTCTCTTATGCGAGAGCGCCTCACAGAAATGAGCCGAATTGCTCCATTTCTATAAGTGATGACGGCAGACCAGTGTTTCTGTCCTATAAGACCTATGACCAAAAATCGAGGCTCATCGTCCGATTTAGCCTGGATTTCCAGCAGGTTAGGGTCCTTCCACAGAGCCTGAGCATCCACAAAGTCAATTCCATGCTTTTCTAGATTGGCTCGGCTTTTGTCGTCATCATACTCGAAGTCGCTCATGAGTATAAAATATCCCTTTTTTACTCATTTAGCAAGAGAGGTGGAATTTTGGGTGGCTGCTAACGCCCACATAAAAGGCGCGCCGTCAGGTGCGTCCAGCGTAACGAAGTGGAGCGATTTTTGATGTGCTTGTTAACCATTACCGATAGCCATATATGCTAACCAAGCCCCTTTACCAAATAAAACATAGGAGGCAACTACCGATAAGATCGCAACTACATGGGCGGCAACCCCAATTTTAGTGCTATAGCGGCCGAACTCACCACCATAGCCCGCCTGAGAAAAATATGAAAAACCAGCCGCAACTGCGGCAGACAAAACACCATAGACGAAACAAGCCAAAGAGTCAGGAATTAAACAAAATAGTGACTCATACTTTTCTCTGCGCCCCCATATATTTCCGGCAAATGCGAGCATTGCCACAGCTGCACCGCCATTAATTAATAAAGAGCTCTTTAGTGCGGATTGTCCCGTGGTAATTGTGGCTCTAAGCATTTCCAGATCAAATTCATGGCGCTGCTGCCTTGAAGCCACCCAGGAATTTAAGTCGGCTTTATACGCAGCCATTGCTGCTTCGCCCGCTGCAACATCCTCTGGAGTTTTATTTGCCATTTCTTCAAGACGAGCAATGTATGCCTCCAATGATTCAATGGAGATTTGTTGCACATCATTTTCTTTGGATGATGCGATCGTAGACTTAATTGTTTGTAGGATCTCAGATGCTTTCATATGGTTAACGCCAAGGTTTGGGGCGCGCCACGCAGTGGTGCGTCCCAGCCGAAGGCGACAACACCGCCTTGTTAGGCTTTTTAAAATGGATATTCATAACTGCCGTCATTAAACTTGATAGTTACACCCTGACTCGAGATTTCTACTTCTTTAGCACCCTTGCTTTTGGCGATGGAGGCGACTTCTTTTGCGGTTACACTGGGATCATTCTCGAAAAGAATCGTTAAAGTACTTGATGGGGCGCAATCAGCAAATATTCCATTTGCTGTAAGTCGTAGATACGCAAGCGGCGAACCCCCATCTAATGTCTTCCACTCACCTATTGACACCAATGTTGCCATGCCTACTGGGCCATCATATAAGGAACCAGTTTCATCAAATTTGACTATATCAATATCAAGTTCGTATGGCTGAGATGAGCTCGTATTAAGGTAATGACTTTTTGCACGATTAATCGTATCGACACACTCAGTAAGCACGGGAATTCTCAGCTCTGCTCTAGGTTCATCTTTAGAAGAGCACCCAAACAAAGTTGCGACCAAGAATAAAACTACAATCTGTCTCATAATCTTGAGTGAAGCCTAACAGTACGTTAATGATGGCTTTGCCATCATAATAATTATTAGAGTGGATTCCTTATAATTCTCAGCACTCAAAATAATCCCCTTTAACTTATTGAATAAAAAACTGTTATTTTTCATATTGGGATGAGTATTTTATTAAAGAGGGCTTTCCCTCTTTAATTCTACTGCTATTTACGATGAGGGGTGCGACAGGTTCTACGGATAAGATTGGCATGGCGAAATCTCCCTTTCCTGAAGCCTTGGCTTCGTTTATACAAGTTAATTATTACAGCCCCCTCTGCCACTCCTCCCTCAACGGAATCGCACAGGGCCGTTGGATAGCGGTGCGTACCTGCTGCAATAACTGGTCTTTATCGCGGTTGAGGGTGCCTTTCAGTACCAGGTAGTTGGAGGCGTGGTCGCTGCGGAATACAGTGCGCTCCAGTGTCAGGGTATCCAGCAGGATTTCCATTTCCTGAAACAGCTGCTGCTGAGTCAGCGGTTGGAATTCGCCACCAAACCCCTCCTGAAAACGCGCTTCACCCATGGGGAAGCTCACCACTAGGGTGGAGAGGAATTCCGGCTGGGCCTCGTTCATTAATTTCGCGGAGTTGATGGCGTGCTGCTCGGTATATTGTTGCCCGCCGAGGCCATTGAGGATCATCACTGAACTCTTCATGCCGGCCTGTTTGATTTTGTGCAGGGCATCCAGTGAGGAGGCGTAGTTTTCGCCCTTGTCGATTTTTTCCAGCACCAGATCGTCGCCGGACTCACAACCCACGTACATCAGGCTGAGGCCGAGCTGTTGCAGTTCCGCCAGTTCTTCAACGGATTTGTTTTTCAGATTGCGGGGCAGGCAGTAGGAGGAGATGCGCTGCACATCCGGAAAATGTTGGCGAATGGCCAGCAGAATTTCCCTGAGGCGGCGGAAGGACAACGTCATGGCGTCGCCATCGGCCAGAAATACCCGGCGCACGGGGTAGCCGCTGCTGGCCACCTGTTGCAGTTCCTGCTCGATTTCCGGCTGGGGTTTGACGCTGAATTTTTTCTGCGGCGCGGTGTACATCTCGCAGAAGGTGCAACGGTTCCAGGAACAGCCGTTGGTGACTTGTAAAATCAGCGAGCGAGCTTCGCTGGGGGGACGAAAAAGGGGTTCTATATAATCCATAGACCTATCCTACCCTTTTGCGAAAAAGTTAGGGCCCTTTATGCACTTGGATAAAACCCTAGAAGCTGTTTCATAACGTCACGAGCGAAGGTGAGACAAGGCAAAAGTGGCCGAAAAAGCGGAGTTTACATTGAGTAAATGAGCAATTTGAGGCCATTTTTAACACAGTATCACCGAACGCAGTAGTTATGAAATAGCTTCTAGTCCCGGCGCCAGGTTGTGCCTTCTCGAGAATCTTCCAGCACCACACCTTGTACGAGCAGGTCGTCGCGAATCTGGTCGGCGCGTGCGAAGTCGCGATTTTTCTTGGCAGCGACGCGCTCGGCAATCAGTGTTTCGATTTGTTCGGCGTCCGGGCCATCGCTGGCGATCCCCTGCAGGAAGGTTTTGGGTTCCACCGTGAATATACCGAACACACCGCCCAGCGCTTTTAATTCGGCAGCCAGTTTCATCGCCTGCGCCGGGTCGGTTTTGGCACAGGTGTTCATGTCCCGCACCAGATCATACATGGCGGCCAGTGCATCGCGGGTGTTGAAATCGTCATCCATGGATTCGACAAAACGGCGGTAGTAGTCACTGGCGTGCAGTGTATCGAGAGCTGCGGGAGCCACTTCGGTAAAGGGAAGCAACGCGGTGTAGAAACGGTCGAGGCCGCCCTTGGCCTCAATCAGATTCTCTTCGGAATAATTGATGGGACTGCGGTAGTGACTGGACAGCAGGAAGTAGCGCACCACTTCCGGATGATATTTTTTCAGCACTTCGCGGATGGTGAAGAAATTGTTCAGCGACTTGGACATTTTTTCGTTGTCCACCCGCACCGCACCGGCGTGCATCCAGTAATGGACGTATTTTTTACCGGTGGCGGCTTCGCTCTGGGCAATTTCGTTTTCGTGGTGGGGAAACGGCAGATCCGGCCCGCCACCGTGGATGTCGAAGGTGTCACCCAGACAGCAGGTGGACATGGCGGAGCACTCGATATGCCAGCCGGGACGTCCGGGTCCCCAGGGGGATTCCCAACTCACTTCGCCGGGTTTGGCACTTTTCCAGAGGGCAAAATCGCGGGGATCTTCCTTGGCTTCGTCCACTTCGACCCGGGCACCGGCCAGCAGGTCTTCGGGGTTGCGACCACTGAGTTTGCCGTAGTCGGCAAACCGGCTGACCCGGTAGTAGACATCGCCATTGTCGGCGGCGTAGGCGTAGTGGTTGTCCACCAGAATCTGCACCATGGCGAGGATATCGTCCATGTAGGCAGTGGCGCGGGGTTCCAGATCGGGCCGCAGCACGCCGAGGGCATCCTCGTCCCCGTGCATGGCGTCGATCATCCGGTCGGTGAGCGCCGTATAGGGTTCGCCATTGTCGTTGGCGCGGTTGAGAATCTTGTCGTCGATGTCGGTAATGTTGCGGACGTAGGTGACATCCCAGCCCCGGGTTCTCAGGTAGCGGGTGATCACGTCAAACGCCACCAGTACCCGGGCGTGACCGATATGGCAGTAGTCGTAAACGGTGATGCCGCACACGTACATGCGAATCTTGCCCGCCCCAATGGGTTTGAAGACTTCTTTCTGCCGGGTCAGGGTGTTGTATAGAGTCAGTGCCATAGTGCCTTGTCTTATCAATAAGCGGGGTCTTCAGTTGGACCCCGACGGTCAGCTTTTCCAGTTATCCCTGAGTTCGATGGTGCGGTTAAACACCAGGGTATTCTCGCTACCGGATTCCGTATCCCGACAGAAATAACCTTCCCGCTCGAACTGATAGTTATCCCCGGCGACGGCCTCTGCAAGACCGATTTCGCCTTTGCAACCGGACAATACCGTCAGCGATGCCGGGTTGATGAAATCGAGGAAATTGCGATCGCCCGAGTCCGGCGCCGGATCGCTGAACAGCCGGTCATAGAGCCGCACTTCACAGTCCACGCACGCCGTCGCGGATACCCAGTGAACCACACCGCGGGGACGAATGCCCTCGGGCGGATCTTCGCCATGGGTGCCGGGAATCATTTCCGCCAGAATCTCGACAATCTCGCCGCGGTCGTCCTTCACCACTTCATTGGCCTGAATGACACAGGCACCGCGCAGCCGCACCCACTCGCCGGGCACCAGCCGCTTGAATTTCTTGCGGGACAGGCTGCTGTCTTCGTTGAAATCCTCGCGGTCGATATAGATTTCCCGGGTAAAGGGCAATTGGCGCTCGCCGAGGTCATCGCGATTGGGATGACCGGCCACAGTGCGCATGTCCACCTCGCCCTCGGGCACATTGGTGAGCGTCACTTTCAGGGGATGCAGAACGCACATGGCCCGCGGGGCATTGTCGTTCAGATCGTCGCGGATAAAGTGCTCGAACTGGGCCATGTCCACTACACCGTCGGTTTTGGCCACCGCCAGGCTGTCACAGAAATTGCGAATCGCCCGGGGTGTTACGCCCCGGCGGCGCAGACCGGAGAGCGTCGGCATGCGCGGATCATTCCAGCCGCTGACATGGCCCTCGTCAACCAGCTGTTTGAGCTTGCGTTTGCTGGTAATACTGTAATTCAGATTGAGCCGGCCAAACTCGAACTGGCGCGGCTTTGACGGCACCGGCAGGTTGTCGATAAACCACTCGTACAGCGGTCGGTTGGCGGCGAATTCCAGTGTGCAGATGGAGTGGGTCACCCCCTCGATCGCATCTTCCTGACCGTGGGCGAAATCGTAGGAGGGGTAAATGTTCCAGGTGTCGCCGGTGCGGTGATGGGACCTTTTCTTGATCCGGTACAACACCGGGTCGCGCAGGTTGATATTGGGCGAGGCCATGTCAATCTTGGCCCGCAGGGTCATGCGACCCTCGTCAATGGCACCGGTTTTCATCTGTTCCAGCAGCAGCAGATTGTCCTCAACGGAACGATCCCGCCAGGGGCTGTTTTTGCCCGGCTCGGTGAGGGTCCCGCGGTATTCACGCATCTGCTCGCCATTCAGCTCGCAGACAAAGGCCTTGCCCTCCCGAATCAGGTACTGGGCCCACAGGTACAATTGCTCGAAATAATCGGAGGCATAGCGCACTTCACCATCCCACTGAAAACCGAGCCAGCGCACATCGTCGATAATCGCCTTGACGTACTCGTCCTCTTCCTTTTCCGGATTGGTATCGTCAAAACGGAGGTTACACGCACCACCGAACTGCTCGGCCAGCCCAAAGTTCAGGCAGATGGATTTGGCGTGCCCGAGGTGCAGATAACCGTTGGGTTCCGGTGGAAAACGGGTGATCACTCTCGTCACCGAGCCATCGGCCAGCTCCCGGGAGATCAACTGCTGAATAAAATTGAGCGGTTTATTATCGTCTGCCATACTGCAGCCCCGCCGGGCCATCCTCCGCAAAAAAGAGCCGGATTATAGCCTCCGGGGAAGCCTGTATAAACAACTGATCGCCTGCAGCCCGGGATTCTTTGGCCCCCGCAACGCATTAATACCCTGCCAAACACCAGAATTGAGCCGTGAGTTAAACCTATTTCCGCCATGCATCCCAATCTCCGAGCCATTCTCTACCTGCAGCTCTGCCTGATGTTTTTCCTGGTGGGCGACTCGGTGGCAAAGCGCCTGCTGGAGACAATACCTCTCGGCCAGATGATCTCCCTGCGCACCGCCGCTTCACTGCTGGTACTGACGGTGTTTATTCTGGCCACCGGTCGCCTGCGAACCCTGCGTGTCAGCAAACCTGTGCACCAACTGTTGCGCAGCCTGTTCTTTACTGTGATCAGCCTCGGCTACTATGTAGCCATCAAGCATTTTCCGATCAGTGCAGTAAGTGCTGCCACTGCGGGTGCACCGATTCTGATTTCAGCCATATCGCCACTGATTCTCAAGGAACGGGCCAACGCCATTCAGTGGCTGGCCACCATCACCGGTTTTATCGGTGTCTGTCTGGTGCTGAAGCCGGATGTCAGCAATTCCGGCTGGCACTATCTGGCGCTGACAGTCCTGCCCTTGGCCTTTGCTGTCATGATTCTCTGGTCGCGCTACCTGTCCCGCACTGAATCGGACTGGTCGATGAATTACTACATCTACATTCCGCTGCTGCTGGCAGCATTTTTCTGGCAGCAGGAAGCATGGATAGCCCTGGATAACAAAGCGCTGCTGATGGTTCTGGTCTCCGGCAGCGGCGGAGCATTTGGTTTTATCATGATGGTGGCGGCCTACCGGGTGGGCAAACCGGTGATCGTGGCACCGTTCCAGTACACGGCCATCATCATGGCGCTCGGCGTGGATATAATCTTCTGGCAGTTCTATCCCAATCTGGGCCTGTGGATCGGGATCGGCCTGATTCTGTTGTGTGCTGCAATACAGGGTTGGCAGGCACGCATTGAGGAACCGGCGATCACCCCGCATCTGCGCCCGGAGGACACCCACACCCCCTGAATTTGCTGTGAAGCCCGGACATTGCCGCCAGGCCGCTGCAAAGCGGTTTAAATTCAACCCTGAAAAACGTAATATACGCAGCTCTTTTGACAGTCACAGGATCCACTACCGATGATTACACTGCACACAAATTACGGCGATATCAGCCTTGAGCTGGATTTCGATAATGCGCCGGTTTCCTCCGCTAATTTTTTGCAGTACTGCCGCGACGGTTTCTACGAAGGAACCATCTTCCATCGCGTGATTGACGGATTTATGATCCAGGGCGGCGGCATGACGGCCGATATGCAAAACAAGCCTACCCGCGACCCCATTCAGAACGAGGCCGATAACGGCCTGGCCAATGAAACCGGTACCCTGGCGATGGCACGGACCAATGATCCCCATTCCGCCAGTTCACAGTTCTTCATCAACGTTTCCGACAACACTTTTCTCAACCACAGCGGCAAGAACCCCCAGGGTTGGGGCTATGCCGTATTTGCCCGGGTCACCGATGGCATGGATGTGGTCAACAAGATCAAGGGTGTGCCCACGGGTCGCAACGGCATGCATCAGGATGTGCCCAAGGATCCGGTGGAAATCCAGAAGGTCACCGTCAGCGATGCCTACGCGGACAAATAAGGCCGCTCCCGGCCACGGCAGGTGGCGTTGATGACCACACTGCTGATTTCCGATCTGCACCTCTCCCCAGAACGCCCGGCGGTAACTCGGGCGTTTTTTGCTTTTCTGGAAAACCAGACCGGCGACATCGAGGCGCTGTACATCCTCGGCGACCTGTTTGAGGCATGGATCGGGGATGATGACCCCGCACCACTGGCCCGCCAGGTGATTGCCGCGCTGAAAAAACTGTCCGATAGCGGTGTCAGACTGTTCTTTACCCACGGCAACCGCGATTTCTTGATTGGCAGACAATTCGCCCGGGAAAGCGGAGCCACCCTGCTGCCCGACCACCATCTTGCCGAGCTGGGCGGCCAGCGCGTGCTGCTTCTGCATGGCGACACCCTGTGTACCGGCGATGCCGACTATCAGAAGTTTCGCCGCAGGTATCGCCATCCGCTGGTGAAATTTCTGTTGCGCCACCTGCCTCTCAAAAAACGTCAGAAGATGGCGGTGGAGTGGCGGCAGAAGAGCATGCGAGCCAACGCCAACAAGTCGGACAATATTATGGATGTGTCGGCAGAGACTGTGGCGCAACTGATGGCACAGTATCAGGTGAAACTGATGATCCATGGTCACACCCATCGCCCCTATCACCACCATATGGCCTTTGGTGAACGGCTGGTTCTGGGTGACTGGCATCAACGGGGCTGGTATATCCGCATCGAAGGAGGCCACCCGCCGGAACTGATTTCCTTTCCCATCGAGGAAAACGGAAACAGAGGCTTATTCAGCCCTGAGCCCACCAATCAGCCCTGAGCGCATCATTCAGCCCTGAGCGCATCGATAGGACTGAGCCGGGTGGCATTCAGCGCCGGGCGCACACCGGCCATCAGGCCGATCAGCATGGACACCAACAGTGCCACCAGCACGATGTCCCCCTTCAATGCCACCGGCAGCCCCGGCACAAACAGCCGCACCGCCACCACCAGCAGGGCGATCACCAGCACACCGGCCAGTCCGCCCACCAACCCCAGCATCACCGCCTCGCCCAGAAACAGGTTGCGCACCTGACTGCGGGTGCTGCCCAGCGCCCTCAACAACCCCACCTCGGAGGTGCGTTCAGTCACGGTAATCATCAGGATGGTGGTGATACCGACGGCCCCCACCAGCAGGGAGATTGCCCCCAGTCCGCCGCCTGCGTATTTGAGAATGCGCAGAATGTTGTCCATGGTAGCCATCATCTGGTCCTGGGTGACGATGGTGAAATCCTCGAAACCGTGGCGCTCGATCAGCAGCCGTTTGATATTTTCCGTGAGCCGGTCGGTGGGCACGGCGGGACTGTAGAAAACGTCCACTTCCATGAGACTTTCGCGGTTGAATATCTGCAATCCCTTGTTCGCGGGGATGTAGATCATGTCGTCCAGGTCGGTGCCGAGGAACTGCCCTTTCGGCGCCATCACGCCGATCACCCGGAAGCGGTTGCCGCCGATGTGGACAAACTCCCCCAGGGGATTGTCACCGCCGAATAGCTCTCCTTTCAGTTTACTGCCCAGTACCGCAAAGGCCCGCGCCCGCTGAATGTCTTCCTCGGGCAGAAACGAACCCTGTGACACCTCCAGTTTCCAGGCCTTGTCCGCCAGGGCGCCGACGCCGGCCACGTCGGTGTAGCGGCTGCGCCCCACCGCCTTGATCTGCGCGGTACCGAACACCACCGGTACCACCTGTTCCACCCCCGGGATGCGCTTCAGCGCTTCAGAGTCCTCCAGCGACAGGGGACGGGTGGTGTTGAGGATACCGCCCATGCCAAAGGTCTCGGTCTTTCCCGGGGTAATGGCGACGATATGGCTGCCGAACTGGGTAAACTCCTGGATCACGAATTGCCGCAGCCCCTCACCCAGAGAACTCAGCAACACCATGGCGGCGATACCAATGGCAAAACCGACAATGGTCAGCACGGATCGCAGGCGCTGCATCCACAGGGCCCGGAAAATCCAGCGCAGGTAGTCGAGAAAATTCACAGGTTCTGTCCCCGCATGGCCAGCACCGGATCCAGAGCGGCTGCGCGCCGCGCCGGAATCAGCGAAAACAACAGTCCCGACAGCAGCGCCGTGGCCACCGCTGCGGGCACCGACCACCAGGGCGGCGCCAGGGGAAAGACCGGCCACAGCCGGGCGACAATCAGCACCGCCACCCAGGCCACAACAACGCCGGCCACAGAGCCCAGGCTCACCAGCAGCAGGGATTCCCCCAGGAACAACTGCCGCACCTGACGGCTACTGCCACCCAGGGCTTTTAACAAGCCGATTTCCCGGCGCCGCTGGCTGACGGAAATCAGACTGATATTCATGATCAGAATACCAGCCACCAACAGGCTGATCGCGGCAATGGCGGCGATGGCCAGTGTCAGGGTGGTAAGGATGTTATTGAAAGCCGCCAGCATGGAATCCTGACTGATCACCGTGACGTCATCCTCGCCCTCGTGGCGCTCGCGGATCACCCCGCGCACCCGCTCTTCAACCCGATCGAAATCGGCATTGGCATCCAGCTCCAGCAGCACCCTGAACAGTCCCGGCGAGTTGAACATCTGTTCGGCGGTGCGCACCGGCACAATGATCATGTCCCGCAGATCCAGCCCCAGGGATTCGCCGCGCTCCTCCAGCACGCCGATCACCCGCATGCGGCGATCGCCCGCCCGCACCCACTCGCCGATGGCACGGCGGTTGCCAAATAATTCCTGTTTCAGCTTGGAGCCCAGCACACACACCGCCAGGGCTTCACTGTCTGCGCGCTCCGGCAGAATTTTGCCCTGGGCCACATCCATTTTGCGTACCTGGAATATCGCCTCGGTACTGCCCAACACGATCACCTCACGGGAGCGACTGCCCCGAGTCACCGGCGCAGTGCCGGCAATCACCGGCGCCACCGCCCTGATTGCCGGCAGGCGCTCCAGGGCCCGGGCATCTTCCAGGGTCAGGTCCCGGGGCGCGGCGCCGTAGATGGGTGGCGCGCCGCCGGTGGTTTCCTTGCGGCCGGGCAGAACGATCAGCAACTGATTGCCGAGTGCTGAGAATTCCCGGTCCACGTAGCGGCGGGCGCCTTCACCCAGGCTGGTGAGCATAATCACCGAGGCCACGCCCAGTCCCACCGCGAGCAATAGCAGCACGGTGCGCACCCGGTGGCGCAAAAAGAGCTGGCCGTTAAAGTGCAGTTGATCCAGCAGGCGCATTACTGTCCCCAGTGTCGGATTCGATCTGACCATCCACCATGCGAATACGCCGCCTGGCCCGCTTTCCGAGCTGGGCATCGTGGGTCACCACCAGCAGGGTGATGCCCTCGCGATTGAGATTTTCCAGCACCTCCACCACCTCGGCGCCGGAGGCCTGATCCAGGTTGCCGGTAGGCTCGTCCGCCAACAGGATGCGCGGCTTCATGACGATGGCCCGGGCGATAGCCACTCGCTGCAACTGCCCCCCGGAAAGCTGGTTGGGCCGGTGCCCGGCCCGGTCCGCCAAACCCACCTGATCCAGCACATCCAGTGCACTCTGGCGGCGTTTTTTGGGGGCGATGCCCGCCAGCATCATGGGCAACTCGACATTTTCCAGAGTGGTCAGACGGTTGATCAGGTGAAATGCCTGAAAGATGAAACCGATGTAGTCGGCGCGCAAACGCGCCCGCGCCTCCTCGCCCAGTTTTTCCGTGGCGGTTCCCTCCAGACGATAGCTGCCGCTGTCCGGGCGATCCAGCAGGCCAACCATATTGAGCAGGGTGGACTTTCCCGAGCCGGAAGGCCCCATCACCGACAAGTGCTCACCGGCCTCAATGGTGATATTCACGTCCCGCAGCGCCCGCAGCGGCGACTCACCCACCAGATAGGTCTTGTTGACATTCTGCAGTTCAATCATTGGCGGTCCGGCCAGTTTTTGCCGGAGCGCCCGCCTCGACGCCCTCGCTACCGATATTGCTGACGATCAGCTCACCTTCTTTCAAGCCCTCCAACACTTCGGTATAGCGCCAGTTGGTCAAACCCTTGCGAATTTGACGGCGTTGCAGAATACCCTCGCCGTCCACTACCAGCACATACTCGTCATCGACCACCAGTTCCGAGGGGATGCGCAGGGCGTTGTCGCCGCTGTCGAGAATGATCTCCATATCCGCGCTGTAACCGGCCAGCAACCGGACGTCCTCCGGCAGTGGCTCCAGCTCCGCCTCCACTTCGACGGTACGGGCCTGCTTTTCCTGATCGAGAATATAGGGGGAGATACGACGCACCGTGGCGGGAAAGACCCGGTCACGGAAGGCGTCCAGGGTGACCCGCACCGGTAGTCCAAGGGCGATGTCCGAGGCATCCACTTCGTCGATGGGCGCGCTGATGTAATGGCAGTCGTCGGTGAGCAGGTCGATCGCCGGCGGCGTCATCACACCCGGCGGCGACGGCGTGGCGTACTCCCCCACTTCTCCGGTCACTTCAGCCACGGCACCGTCAAATGGTGCCCGCAATGAGGTCTGCTCCAGTATAGCGCCAGCCAGCGACACGCTCGCAGCGGCCTCCACCTGGCGGGCCTCGGCAGCCTCACAGTGGGCAGCACTGGCCTGAGCACGGGATTCAGCCAGATCTGCAGACTCTCTGGACACCAGGTTTCTGTTTGCCAGGTTAATCAGGCGCTTTGCTTCGCGCAGATCGGACTGCGCGTCAATACAGGCGCTCTGGCGGTCTTTTTCGGCAGACAATGCCGCCGCCTCGGCAACTTCAAGCTGGGCGAGCCGGTCCTTGTTCCACAGTACCATCAACAGCTGCCCGGCTTTGACCTGATCCCCTTCCTTTACCAACAACTGTGCAATCTGCCCACCGATGGGCAGTGCCAACCGGGAGCGCTGACAGGCCATCACCGTACCGGCACGGGTATTCGCCACGGTGCGCTCCACCACACCGCGCTCAACCGGAACAACCGTGACAGTGACCGGTTCAGGGCGTGACCAGTAATAAAACAGCGCGGCAAGGACTGCCAGAACGACCAGCGTGATTAGGCTTTTTTTCATCCGCGACGACCCATGCAAGTTGAAGTAACACCCTTGCATCATAAGCCTTGTTGTGGGGGATGTGCGTTGACCTGCATCGGTCAACCCAAAAAAATAAAATGATACCGACAAAAAACGGCCCGCAGGCCGTTTTGACTAAACTACTGAAGCCCCGTCCATGAAGGGGCCATCCACACAGATTCTTCGCCCGTCCGGGGCGGCACAGGCGCCACAGAGACCAACACCGCATTTGGTCAGGTAATCAATGGCACTGAAGATCTGATCATCCCCACAGAATTCCCTTTCCACGGCCACAGCGGCGCGCACCATCGGGGACGGCCCGCAATTGTAGAAAATGAGGTTTTTTCGTTCTGACGGGGCCAGCTGTTGTAAATACTCCCGCAGCAATTCAGTGACAAAACCGTGAAAGCCTTCACTGCCATCGTCAGTGGAAACATGCACCGGGGCAATCTTGCGGCACTCGTCGAGAAAATACAGCCGCTCCGCGGTGCGCGCGCCGGTAAAAATTTCACTGTTGGGAAAATCCCTCGCCAGCTGGTAAACCGCCGCGAGACCGGTACCGCCGCTGACGGTGACAATTTTGGCACCGGCCGGTGGGGCAACAGGAATGCCGTGGGGGCCCCGCACGTAGGCCTCGGTGCCGGGCTGCAGCGACATCAACTCGTGGGTAAACAAGCCCACGTCAATCACCGCCAGAGAAAAGGGATCATCGGTCAGTGCCGAGAACGGTTTTTCACCCAGCCCCGGAATCCACAGGAAAACGAATTCACCGGCCTGCAAATCCACCTTCCGATCAAAGGTGAGAATGCAGATATCGTCCGTTACCCGCTCATTCGACACCAGTATCACCGGGCGGAACTGCATATCTACATCGTAGCGGATCATCTGCTCTGCGATATTGCTGCCCTGCACCATGTCCCGTTCCAGGGTACGGAAATAGTCACCCATTTCATCGGTGGTCAGGCCAATCAGCGCAGATCCCACACCGACAATATCAGCACCGGCATCGCGGAAGGCCCGCACGTCGTCAGCACTGCTGACACCGCCGCAACCGATGATCGGACAATCCACCGCCTCGGCCATTTCCCGCACGCATTTCAGGCCGATAGGCAGAACGCCCTTGCCGGACATGCCGCCAGAACCGTGACTCAGTACCGGATGGCCGTGTGACGAAGTGTAACCGGGCCCCACGGTATTGATCGCACAGAGTGCATCGGCGCCACCGGCCACGGCTGCCCTGGCGATCTCGGCAATATTCGGTGTGTTGGGTGTGAGCTTGGGGATCACCGGGATACTCACCACAGCCTTGACCGCTGCGGTGATCTGGCGAACCAGTTCCGGATCCTGACCCATTGCCATACCGTAACCCTTGGCGTGGGGACAGGACAGATTCAGCTCCAGCCCATCAGATACCGGGGCGACAATTTTGGCCACCTCAACAAATTCCTCGACACTGCCGCCAAAAATGGAGGTGAGCAGGAAGCGATCTGCCGGCACCCGCAGGGTTGCCAGTTGAGCGGCCAACTGCTCGGCACCGGGATTGGTGAGCCCCACCGCATTGACGAAACAACCGGGCGCGTACTGACTGATCACGGGCTCCCGGTAACCGGACCTCGGGGTCAGACCGACACTCTTTGTCGTGATAACACCGACTTCGGGCATGGTGTCAAAAATACGCTGAATAATGGATGTGGCCGTGGTCACAATACCGGAAGGAATGGTGTACGGGGCGGTAATCTGCTTGGTAAGAAAGGGTACTTTTGACATTGACAGGGACTGACCTGAGAGAAATAAGGAAGGAGCAGAAGGATAAACGTCCTCGGGACTGAAATCCACCCGTCAACTACGCGAGAGTACCCATCGATACAACCTCGGACAACCCTCTGTCCGAGGTTACAGGGGCACCGGAATGAAAGCGGAACTCAGCGTCCGGCGTTTCCACCAGAGACCGCTCTTCCCGCCGGAAAACAGCGAGACGTTCGTTCACTTCCTTCGCACCACCCGCCTGGAGGGCGAGGTCGAGATAATCCCGGTAGTGCCGCCCTTCGGAGGCGAGTAACGACTGGTAAAAATTTTTCAACTCGGGATCCAGGAAGGGCGCCAGTCTGGCAAAACGTTCACAGGAACGGGCCTCGATAAAGGCACCGACAATCAGGGTATCCAGCAATTTCGCCGGTTCATGGGTGCGCACCCGTTGCCGCAACCCTGCAGCATAGCGGGATGCACTGATATTGCTGTATGGAATACCCCGCTTTTGCATGATGGCAATCACCTGCTCGAAATGGCGCATTTCCTCCCGGGCCAGCCGTGACATTTTGTTGAGCAGCTCAAAATGGTCGATGTAGCGGTAAATCAGGTTTAACGCCGTGCTGGCCGCTTTCTTCTCGCAGTTGGCATGATCTATCAGCAAAACATCCTGATTTTCCGGCTTTACGGCTTCCTCGACCCAGCTATCGGGGGTCGGACAGGGTAAGAAAGCCTGAATTTCATCGAGCGCGGATACTGCCACAACAACGTGCCTTTGGTGATTGAGTCGGTCGATCAGGAATCAGCTGAAAAAGTGTCCCGCTCGCTGATCAGGGTATTGTCCATCTGGTGAACGATCGGTCGCGCGGCGACGGTGTAGCGCCAGTCTGCCAGATCGGTCATCTCGTCCATCGCCGTCCAGGGGACAAACTTTTTCATGGTACTGTTGACCAGATCCAGAGCGTGGTAGGCAATGACGTCCGCATAGCTGAACTCCTTGCCACACAGATAGGGGTCAAACCTGGCCAGCCGGGCCAATGCGTCCAGGCCACGCTCTACCTCAACTATCGTCTGATCCACCCGCGCCTGATCCGGCGCTCCTTTGCTGTCGGGATGATCGAGCAGACGGCTGACCGGCTGCTCAATATGCTGCAGCAGGATACTCATTAACTCCCTGACCTTGGCCCGCTCGAAAACATCCTCCGGCAACAGTGGCACCTCCGGAATAATTTCCTCGAGAAATTCCATAATCACCGGGACATTGCTGATGTAGCCCTCCCGGGCTTCCAGAAAAGGTACTTCGCCCATGGGACTCATGGTCAGGAACAGGGGCTCCCGGCTGGGGTAGCTGTGGACTTCCTCAAATTCGAAGCCTTTTTCCAACAGTGCCAGTTTCACCATATTGAAATAGTGACTGGTGTGAAATCCGTACAATTTGAGCATGGCGGTTACCCGTTCTGAAACCCTCATCGGGCCTGATGGTTATACTGGAAATTGTAACAGAGAATTTACTGGGTGAATGACCGTTATCAACTGTAGCCAAGTTACCCTGAATTTTGATCTGTAGTAAGATAGCGCCCCCTATGGGCACGTCAGTACGCCCAACCAGAATACCCACATCGGTGACCCGTCACCGATAGCCCAGCCGGTGCTGATCCCGGATTGGGGACACTCACACAAAAAGAGGATACAAACCGTGCTTGAAGCCTATCGCCAACATGTGGCAGAACGTGCCGCCGAGGGAATCCCACCCAAACCCCTGACACCGGAGTGGACCGCCGATCTGGTGGAACTGCTGAAAAATCCACCCGCCGGGGAAGAAGACTTTTTACTCGACCTGATCGCCAACCGCGTTCCACCCGGTGTGGATGAGGCGGCTTATGTCAAAGCCGGCTTTCTCAGCGCGGTAGCCAAAGGCGAAATCACCTGTCCACTGATCGACCGCCCCGCTGCAGTAACATTACTCGGCAATATGCACGGCGGCTACAACGTCGAAACGCTGGTTCAATTGCTGGATGATGCTGACCTCGCCAACAGTGCGGCGGAACAGCTCAAAAGTACCATTCTGGTTTTTGATGCATTCCATGATGTCGCCGAAAAAGCCGATGCCGGCAACGCTCAGGCCAAAGCTGTGCTGCAGTCCTGGGCCGATGCCGAGTGGTTTACCCGACAGGATGCAGTCCCCGAAAGTATCAAGGCCATTGTTTTCAAGGTGACCGGCGAAACCAATACCGATGATCTGTCCCCTGCACCCGACGCTTGGTCTCGTCCGGATATTCCCCTGCATGCCCTGGCGGCCTACAAAATGACCCGCGACGGCCTGACGCCCGATGAGCCCAGCAAAATTGGCCCGATGAAACAGATTGAGGACATTAAATCCAAAGGTCTGCCGGTCGCCTTTGTCGGTGATGTGGTGGGTACCGGCTCCTCACGCAAGTCTGCAACCAACTCGGTATTGTGGTTCTTCGGCGACGACATCCCCGGTGTGCCGAACAAGCGCTCCGGCGGCATCTGTATCGGCAACAAGGTCGCCCCGATTTTCTTCAACACCATGGAAGATGCCGGCGCCCTGGTCTTTGAAGCGCCAGTCGACGATATCAACATGGGCGACGTGATTGAAATCCGTCCCTATGACGGCAAGATTCTCAGCGAATCCGGCGACGTTCTGTCCGAGTTCCACTTCAAGTCCGGTGTCATTCTGGACGAAGTACAGGCCGAGGGCCGCATCAACCTGATTGTGGGCCGCGGCTTGACCCAGCGTGCCCGTGAACACCTTGGCCTGCCCGCTTCGGACCTGTTCCGCCTACCGGCGCAACCCGCCGACACAGGCAAGGGCTACACCCTGGCGCAAAAAATGGTCGGCAAGGCCTGTGGTCTCGAGGGCGTCCGTCCCGGCACTTATTGCGAGCCACAAATGACCACAGTGGGCTCACAGGACACCACTGGCCCGATGACCCGGGACGAGCTCAAGGATCTGGCCTGCCTCGGTTTCTCCGCCGATCTGGTGATGCAGTCTTTCTGCCACACAGCCGCCTATCCGAAACCCATTGATGTCGAGACACAACACACCCTGCCCGATTTCATCATGAACCGCGGCGGTGTTTCCCTGCGTCCGGGCGACGGGATTATCCACAGCTGGCTGAACCGCATGCTGCTGCCCGACACGGTCGGCACCGGCGGCGATTCCCACACCCGTTTTCCAATGGGTATTTCTTTCCCCGGCGGTTCCGGTCTGGTGGCTTTTGCCGCCGCCACCGGCGTGATGCCACTGGATATGCCTGAATCGGTACTGGTTCGCTTCAAGGGCGACCTGCAACCGGGCATCACCCTGCGCGATCTGGTACATGCCATCCCCTACTACGGCATCCAGGAAGGCCTGCTGACCGTTGAGAAAAAAGGCAAAAAGAACTTCTTCTCCGGCCGCATTCTGGAAATCGAGGGTCTCGATAAACTGACCGTCGAACAGGCGTTTGAATTGTCGGATGCATCGGCCGAACGCTCTGCAGCCGGCTGTACCATCAAGCTCAGCGAAGCCTCCGTGACGGAATATCTGAAGTCCAACATTACCCTGTTGCGCTGGATGATCGCCGAGGGCTATGGCGATGTGCGCACCCTGGAACGCCGGGTGGGCAAAATGGAAGCCTGGCTCGCCAACTCTTCACTGATGAAGGCCGATGCCGATGCCGAGTACGCTGCTGTACTGGAAATCGATCTGGCCGACATCAAGGAACCGATTGTCTGCTGCCCCAACGACCCGGACGATGCGCGACTGTTGTCTGATGTAGCGGGCGATAAAGTGGACGAAGTCTTCATCGGCTCCTGTATGACCAATATCGGCCACTTCCGGGCGGCGGGCAAGTTGCTCAACGAAGCCCCCAGCATCAACACGACCTTCTGGATATGTCCGCCAACCCGGATGGACGCTCACACCCTCAAGGAAGAAGGCTACTACACAATCTATGAAAAAGTCGGCGCACGGACAGAAATGCCCGGTTGTTCGCTGTGTATGGGCAACCAGGCGCGCGTCAACCCCGGCGTCACGGTACTATCCACCTCCACCCGCAACTTCCCCAACCGCCTGGGCGACGGAGCCAATGTCTACCTCACTTCTGCCGAGCTGGCCTCTGTGGGTGGTATTCTTGGCCGCCTGCCCACCACGGCTGAATACATGGAATACGCGAACAAGATCAACTCCATGTCCAGCGATATCTACCGCTACATGAACTTTGACCAGATCGCCTCCTTCCAGAAAGGGGCCGACGAGGGCAAACGGATTGCAGCGGAACAAATCGTCAATGTAGCCTGATTATATAAGCTATTGAAAAACCCCGCTTTTGCGGGGTTTTTTTTTGGCGTATTAAAGAGAATTTTGTGAACGCTGGCGATTAGGTTGCCTATTCTAATCTGCTGTGACTAAATGATTTCACACTGTTTTGGCAGGTGCTGTATATGCATTATCACTTTTACGACTTGTACCGTCAGTCTCTGATGCCGGTCAACACCGCACTGGACCTGGCACACGATATCGTCACACACGAAAAGAACCCCCTCTCAAAAACGCGTCTTGGCAGACTGCGCAAAGCCATTCTTGAATCCACGATTCGTCTACTGAAACACTACCCGAAACAAGGGTTTGAGTACGAACCGGTGGTGATAGATGGCGTGGAGCATCCGGTTCATGAAGAGGTGGTGGTGGAGAAACCCTTCTGTAATCTGCTGCGCTTTCGCCGCGAAGGTTTACCCGCCAATGCACCAAAACTGCTCTGTGTGGCAGCTCTGTCCGGCCACCATGCCACGTTGTCCCGGGAAACCTTCGGTCAGTTCCTCGATGACTATGAGGTCTATGTCACCGACTGGCTCGACGCCCGCGATGTCCCTCTCTCCGAAGGTAAATTCGGTTTTGAGGAATACGTGCAGTACGTGATCGAGTTCATGGAGCATATTGGTCCCGGCAATCACATGTTCGCCATCTGTCAGGCGGCTGTACCCGGCCTGGTGGCCGTAGCGCACATGTGCAAGCACAACCATCCCGCTCGACCCAAATCCCTGATCATGATGGCTGGCCCCATCGATATCAGGATTAACCCGAACAAGTTCGGCAGAAAGGTCGAGAAAATCTCCGCTCCCCTGCTGCGCCGAGTGGCTATTCACCGGGTCCCGTCGCGCTATGATGGCGCCGGACGCAAGGTCTACCCCGGCATGGTGCAGCTGGGCGGCTTCATGTCGATGAACATGCGGTCCCACGCACAGAAACATATCCAGTTCTTCAAGGACATCGCCGAAGGCAAAATTGCCGAAGCGGATCGCCATCGCGATTTCTACGATGAATACATGGCAGTACTGGACATGGACGCCGATTACTATATGGAAACCATGGAGCGTGTGTTTCTCGACCAGCACCTGCCAAAAGGTATCATGCAGTATCAGGGTGAAACCATTGACTGTGGAGATATCAAGGATGTCGCCATGCTCACTCTGGAAGGGGAAAAGGACGACATGATCAGCCTCGGCCAGACCGAAGCCGCTCTCCATCTCTGTACCCACCTGCCCAAGAAGCTGAAAAAGCACTACGTCCAGATGGGCGTCGGTCACTACGGGATCTTTAACGGCAGCAAGTACCGTGAATTTGTGGCTCCGCTGATGAAAGACTGGATCAACCGCCACGACAAATAATGTTGTTCAGGCACGGATAAAGGCCGGTCACCCACCGGCCTTTTTTCATTGTTTTTTTTCGGGATTTATCTGCCGACCTGAGCAAGACTCCCAACAATGCCACCTGTATAAATCCTGTACAACCCTGTAGAATCCGCCCTCCATTACTCCAGGTGAATGACATGACAGAACTCCTTTCCCCCGCCGGTTCTCTCAAAAATATGCGCTATGCACTGGCCTACGGCGCCGATGCCGTCTATGCGGGGCAGCCCCGCTATAGCCTCCGGGTGCGCAACAATGAATTCAATCACCTGGACGTGATGGCGGATGCCATCGCCGAAACCCATCGGCAGGGCAAACAGTTTTACATTGCCAGCAATATCTCACCCCACAATGACAAGATTCGCAGCTATCTGAAAGATATGGCGCCGGTGATCGAGATGAAGCCGGATGCCCTGATCATGTCCGATCCGGGTCTGATCATGATGGTCCGGGAAAAGTGGCCGGAGATGCCCATTCACCTCTCGGTGCAGGCCAATGCGGTCAATTACGCCACCGTCAGATTCTGGCACCAGCAGGGCATTGTCCGCACCATCCTGTCGCGGGAGCTGGGTCTCGAGGAGGTTGAGGAAATTCGCCAGCGCGTACCTGAAATGGAACTGGAAGTGTTCGTACACGGCGCCCTCTGTATTGCCTACTCGGGCCGCTGCCTACTCTCCGGCTACATGAATCACCGGGATTCCAACCAGGGCGCCTGCACCAATGCCTGCCGCTGGAAATACGATGCCCATGAGGCCACCCAGACCGAAACCGGCGACATTATTCCCACCAAAACCTGGGAACCGGAAAAACCGGACAGCCACGATGAGGTTGAACCGATGATGCTGCTTGAGGAACAGGGGCGGCCCGGAGAAATGATGCCGGCTTTCGAAGACGAGCACGGCACCTACATCATGAACTCCAAGGATTTGCGCGCCGTACAGCATGTGGAAAAACTGATCGCCATGGGTGTCCACTCCCTGAAAATCGAGGGTCGCACCAAGTCCCATTATTATGTGGCCCGCACAGCCCAGGTCTATCGTCGCGCCATCGACCACGCTCTGGCCGGCAAACCCTTCGACATGAGTCTGATGGCTGAACTGGATCATCTGGCGAACCGCGGCTATACCGAGGGTTTCTACCGCCGCCATGTACCCCAGGAATATCAGAACTATGAACAGGGCGCTTCGGGCAACCCCAACCAACAGTTTGTCGGTGAAATCTGCGGCGTTGAACGCGACAAAGGCTGGTTTACCGTGGATGTCAAAAACCGTTTTGAGTCCGGTGACACTCTGGAACTGATCACCCCGCAGGGCAACATGACCTTCAATCTGGACGCCCTGGAAAATCGCGACGGCGTCAAAATCGATGCGGCACCCGGCTCAGGGCATGTGGTCAGGATACCGATGCCGGCGGATCTTCCCCTGGCGGAAGATGGTGGTTATGCCATGCTGATGCGCTATATGTAAACGTCAGTGCTGATGGACATTGGCGCGGCACGAACAGCGCCCAAACCAACGGCTTCCTGCTAGACTGTAGCCCGACGAAAACGAAAAACCTGAGGTACTGTGGCAAGGATCATTCTGTTGCTGGCGGTGGGCCTGGTGGGCTACCTGCTCTGGCAGCAATATCAACGACAACCCCCCGAACTACGCCGCAAAGCACTACTCCGTGGTGGTTTTTATTCTCTGTTGGGAATCATCCTGTTGCTGGTCGTGACCGGTCGGGCGCACTGGCTGCTGGCAGCGGCCACCGCCGCCCTGCCGCTGCTCAAGCTGTTGTTCGGATTAGCCCTGAGGGCATGGCCCTTTCTACAGACTCTGCGCAGGAAAAACCAACCGCCGCCACAGCAGCAGGCGGGCGCTGGTAGCAGCGGCGAACTCAGCCAACAGGAAGCTTTCCAGCTACTCGGCCTGCAACCGGGGGCCAGCCGCCAGGCCATCATCGATGCCCACAAACGACTGATCCAGAAACTGCACCCGGACCGCGGCGGCAATGACTATCTGGCCTCGAAACTGAATGCCGCCCGGGATCTGCTACTGAAACTGCACAGCTAGGGCCCATGGGCCAGCAACAAATGAATATAGCGCCCCAACCACCGGTAGGGATCCCGTCGGGAGTAGGCCAACTCCATCTCGATCACTGCTTCGGCAACGGTATTACCACCGCGGGGGTTCATCACATAATCGTGAAAGACCCGCACACCGGTAGCTGCCATCTCCACCAGACCGGCATCATCCACCCACTGTCTGACCTGTTCGGGATAAAGTGAATTCACCGGTGTGAGACTGCCTGTATCCGGGACAAACCTGTCCCTTTTCAGCAGGTTGAAATTGCCTCGCAGCAAATTGCGATATTCAAAGGAATGCCGATTGTAGTAGGTAAAGGACAGGCACCCCTCCGGGGCCAGGAAGCTTTTCAACTGCGGCAGCAATAATTCCGGCCGGGCCAGCCACTCCACCACCGCGTGGCACAATACCAGATCGAATCGGCCCGGTTGCTGTTCCGCCAGTTCCTGAAACGGGCAGTGGTACCAGGTGATCTGTTCGTAGACTCCGGCCTGCCGGGCAGCCGTCTGTGCCACGGCCAGCATCTCTGCGGACACATCATTGACGACCACCTGGTGACCCAGACCGGCCAGACGAATGGCCAGCTGGCCGAGACCGGCACCAACATCCAGCACCGTTAACGGCTCGGCACCATGAATCTGCGGCAGATACTGTTGCAGATCCCGCCACAGTACCGCCAGACGAATATCACCCTTCAAGCCCCCGTAGACCTTGCGTTGAAAGCGCTCGGCGAGGTCGTCAAAATTTCTGTCCTGATTCATAGCCCGCCATTATCCGGCAAAACCGATCTACTGTACTGCTGTAATCTGAAATATTTAGGCACTGATGCTTGCCACCTAAGCATAACGCGACCAAGCCTCCCGCGCCGTCCCAGAGGCATTCACCACAGAGGCAAAACCGTATCTCGAAAATTAACGGGGATCTGTCAGCTCAAAGGTCTTTATCGGTGACGGCACCCTCAGAAGCCGAGGAGACAGTTTTGGCATATTTTGCTAAAAGTCCGCGGGTATAACGAGGCGGAACAGGTAGCCATGCGCTGCGCCTTTTTTGAATCTCCGCATCGTTCAGGTGAAGCTTTATTTCAGCATTTTCCGCATCAATAGTAATCTCATCACCATTTTCAATTAAGGCAATAGGACCGCCATCAAAAGCTTCCGGGGTTATGTGGCCCACCACAAAACCGTGGCTTCCACCTGAGAAGCGGCCATCGGTTATTAAGGCTACGTCATTACCAAGGCCCTTGCCGATAACGGCTGAAGTCGGACTCAGCATTTCCCGCATTCCTGGGCCTCCTTTAGGGCCTTCATAACGGATAACAATGACATCACCTTTAATCACGCTACCATTCAAAATTTGCTCTTGTGCCTCTTCTTCAGAATGGAAAACCTTGGCTCTGCCAGTAAAGCGTAATCCCTCTTTGCCGGTAATTTTAGCAACAGCACCTTCAGGTGCTAAATTCCCTTTGAGAATTACAAGATGGCTGTCTTTTTTTATGGGCTGTTCAAATGAACGGATGATGTTCTGCTCGGCAGGATAAGGCGCCACATCGGCAAGATTTTCAGCCAGAGTTTTGCCGGTCACTGTCAGGCAATTGCCATGCAGCAGCCCCCTCTCCAGCAGACTTTTCATCAGTGGTTGAATACCGCCGATGGCAATCAGTTCCGACATCATATATTTGCCGCTGGGGCGCAGGTCAGCCAATACCGGAATCTGGCGACCGATGCGTGCAAAATCATCTAATGTGAGCTCAACATCCACCGCATGGGCCATCGCCAAGAGATGTAAAACAGCATTGGTCGAACCGCCCAGTGCGATTAATGTGGTAATGGCATTTTCAAAGGCCTGCCGAGTCATGATGTCGCTAGGTTTGATGTCTTTTTCCAGCAGAGACATCACGGCAGCGCCCGCCCGACGGCAATCATCTGCTTTGGAAGGAGAGACCGCCTCCTGTGCCGAACTGTTGGGCAGGCTCATGCCCAAGGCTTCAATCGCTGAAGCCATGGTGTTGGCGGTGTACATGCCACCGCAGGAACCGGCGCCGGGAATCGCCGTTTGCTCAATCTGTTTTAATTCCGCCGCCGTCATATCGCCTCGGGCGTGTTTGCCTACTGCCTCAAACACTGAAACAATATCTGTATGGTTCGCGCCGGGTTGAATCGTCCCACCATAGACAAATACGGCGGGACGGTTCAGGCGGGCCATACCAATCAGACAGCCCGGCATGTTTTTATCACAGCCGCCAATTGCCACCAACCCGTCGAAGCCCTGACAGCCAACCACGGCTTCGATCGAGTCTGCAATCACTTCACGAGACACCAGTGAATATTTCATGCCTATGGTGCCATTTGAAATACCATCGGAGATGGTGATGGTGTTGAAGATAACCCCTTTACCGCCGGCTTCGTCGGCCCCCTCACAGGCAAACTCTGCGAGTTTATTAATATGCATATTGCAGGGGGTGACCATACTCCAGGTCGAAGCGATGCCAACTTGAGGCTTTTGAAAATCGGCATCATTGAAGCCAACCGCGCGCAACATCGCTCTGGCTGGTGATTTTGTGGTGCCATCAACCACACTGGATGAATTTTTTCGGGTATTACTCATTACTCAATCTCGCTGGCTTGCTACCAAAAAAGATTTAACATCCAAACTAAACTTGAGCTCACCAAACTCAGACACATGCCAATCTGGTGCAACAACGTCTAACCCAAGACCCTATCAGCTCCTGCTCTAAACAGACAATCTGTAACCATTGCGGCTCAAAAAGATAAACCAGCAATCTTGCGAAGTGCTTGGCAACTTCTGGCGCACTCACTGACAAAACCACCCTACTCCCTTATACTCGCAATGCCTGTAATGAAGCAGTTTCTAATCAATATAAGGAATTTATTTATGATGCGACCAATTCTGACCGGCTTAGTAATGTTAACCGCCAGTTCATTTGTCATGGCCAGCGACACCGGTCCCGGCTGCGGCTGGGGTTCCATGCTATTCAAAGGCCAATCCGGTGTCGCCTCCCACGTTGTGGCTGCGACAACCAATGGCACTTCCGGCAACAATACCTTCGGTATGACGTCCGGCACCAATGGCTGCGATACATCCAGAACCATCAACTACACTGGCAGCAATGCCGTGGTGTTCCACAATATGGATCGCCTCTCAAACGATATTGCCAAAGGTGACGGGGAAATCCTCTCCACTGTCGCGTCAACCATGGGAATTGAGCCCCGGGATGTGCCCACTTTCAAGCGCGTCATGCACGACAACTTCAACACCCTGTATCCCAACAGCGACGTCACCAGCGAACAGATCGTCGAGACCATGGTCTCCCTCATGGCCAACGACAAGACGCTAGCCAAATACGTATAAACACCGGCCCGGCGGTCATTGACTGCCGGGCACTCACCCCCTTCAGGACAGATCGACCTGTCCATGTTCACTCCCAGACATCCACAGGATGCATGGATGAATCACAGACTGACGACACTCCTCACCCTGCTACTTTTTTTACAGATAGCGCCAGCCTTTGGGGCCCCTGACAATATCGCTGCCCTGTCCAGTGATCCACAATGGCTGGCCCTGCTGCAATACCAGCGCAGTGACTGGGACGGCGCCCTGCGATCCGAAGTGGACAGTGACGATTTTTTCCTCAGCGACCGCGGCAAAACTAACCCCGACGAAGAAATGTCGGTCAATATCCGGGGGTTCGAACAGCGACCACAACTGCAGTGTCGCTTCCCCGCCCGGGCACAGTGGTTGCACAGCCAGGGGTTGATCAAGACCCTGTCCATTGATGAGGGCCACTGCCCGGAACTCAACCAATGGCTGCAAAAATTCGAGCCCGAATATATCAGCCTGATATTCCCTGCCGCTTACCTGAACAGCCCATCGTCCATGTTCGGTCATCTCTTTCTTCGGGTGGATCAGAAAAACCAGCGCGATGAAAACCGCCTGCTGGCACAGACCATCAACTTTGCCGCTAATGTGAATCACGATGACCCGGAACTGATTTACGCCTATCGCGGCCTGTTCGGCGGGTACCCCGGCGTCATATCGGTGATGCCCTATTACCAGAAAGTGAAAGAGTACAGCGAGGTGGAAAACCGCGACATCTGGGAATACCGGCTCAACCTGAATGCTGAGGAAATTCACCGACTGCTACTCCATACCTGGGAGCTGTTGCCGGCTCACTTCGACTATTTTTTCTTTGACGAGAACTGTGCCTATCGCATTCTCACACTCCTGGACGTAGCGCGCCCGAGCCTGCAATTGACACAGCAGTTTTCGACCTACGCCATCCCCTCGGATACGCTTCGCAGCATTGTCGCCGGCAATCTGGTAGACAAGGTACGCTACCGTCCGTCAATGGCCACCGAGCTGAAATACAAAATCGAACAGCTGCCTGCGTCATTTCATCCCCTCACCCTGACTCTGGCAGACCCCGGTAACACGTTCCCGGAACAGCGCCACGATAAGGACCATCCAGCGATCACGGCCGGGGCCCTGGAGGTGGCCTTCGATCTGCAGCGCTATCGGGCTCAACAACAGCAACTTCCCCGGTCGTCTGTGGCCGACGCCTCTCTGGAATTACTGAAAAAACGCAGTGAAATTGCCGCCCCCTCTCCTTATCGGGCACCACCCGTGCCGACTGTCCGCGACGATGAGGGCCACCGGACCTTCCAGGTCGCGCTCAGTCAGGGGCAGAATGAGGACGTGGAATACACTTTGTTACGCATCCGTCCGGCCTACCATGACCTGCTCGACCCTCCCGCCGGGTACCCGGAAGGCGCACAGATCAAATTCCTCGAAACCGATCTGGCCTTCAGGGAAACGGGCACCCTGCGGCTGGAGCGCTTTACCGGCCTCAATATCACCTCACTGACGCCCCGCGACGCTTTTTTCAAACCCCTATCATGGCGGGTAGATGCGGGGCTTTACAGAAAATACCTGGCAGACGGCGACGATCCGCTGGTTCCCACCTTGAATGTCGGCATAGGTCACAGCTATCGTCTCGCCGGGCAGCACCAGGTCTATCTGCTTGCCGAAAGCCAACTTCAGCACCAACACAGCCTGCCCTCTAACTACGCGGCAAGCCTTGGGTTACACGGTGGTTGGCTGTTTCGGGGAGAAAACTGGCAACAACATCTCTCCCTACAACTGAATGAGGCGGTGGCGGGATACGACCACCATTACCATCAGTTGAACTGGGAGGTCAGCTATCACCTGGGATTAAACCTGTCTCTGATTGGCCAACTGTCCGCCACATCCACAGAAGGCAACTGGTTTCACCAACAGCAACTGGGACTGGAATGGCGTTTCTGAAAAATATTCAACGCAGTTGTCGATGGGCGCTGATCCTTTCACTCTCAGTTCCGCTACTTACGGCCTGCAGCGGCATGTTTTTTTACCCGCAGGAACGTTTGCGCCTCACCCCGGACATACTGGGCATCCAGTACCGGGACGTTTACCTGACTACCCGCGACGGCATCCGGGTGCACGCCTGGCACCTGCTGCCGCCAGCCGCGCCCAAAGGCGTCATCCTGGTACTGCACGGCAATGCCGAAAATATCAGCACCCATATCCACAGTGTCGCCTGGCTCGCGGAATCCGGCTACGAACTGCTCTTGCTGGACTACCGCGGTTTCGGCCGGTCAGAAGGGGTGCCCGCTCTACCTGACATATTCAACGATATCTCTGCTGCCGCCGACTGGCTTGAGAGTCACAGCCAGAGTCAAAATATCCCCGCCTTCTGGCTCGGACAGAGTATTGGTGCCAGCCTGAGCAGTTACTATCTGGCAAAACACGATGTCGATGGCCTCAAGGCAGTCATTCTCGACACCCCTTTCGCCAGCTACCGCCGGATTGGCCGGGAAAAATTTTCGGAGTTCTGGCTGACCTGGTCGTTCCAGTACCCCTTATCCTGGCTCATCGACGACCAATACAGCCCCGAACGGGTGGCGGATAAATGGCCCCACCTGCCACTTTTGATTTTCAGTAGTGAAAGCGATGTCATCATCCCCCAGCGGCACACCCGCGATCTGATCAGACAATTGCGCAGCGCGAGCGACAGCGCCATTGAAACAGTGCGCACCGACACACCGCACATCGGTACCTACCGCGACCAGTCCTACCGTGAAACCACGCTCAGATTTCTGCAAGAAAACACGGCCGAAAGATGTAGCGCCTACTAAGCAATGCCTCACTCACCGATAAAATACTGCTGGGTGCCCCGACTGGCGATGGCCGAGACAATACGTTCGACGCTTTGCAGGTAGGCGGCAACGCGGTAACTGACTTTTAATTCTTCCGCACGGTCAAAGCACAGCTCGGCCTGATTCACAAGCTGGTCGGCCAAGCGTTCGTTGATGTAATTTTCCGACCAGTAATCGCCAGTACGGTTTTGTACCCATTCCAGATAACTGACGATCACGCCCCCTGCATTGGCCAGTACATCCGGTAGTACCGTGACATTTTTTTCGGCCAGCTTTGTGTCCGCTTCGGCCGTCACCGGGCCATTGGCGATTTCCAGAATGACGTCGGCACGCACCTGGCCCACATTGTCGGTGGTAATGGCATTCTCCAGCGCGGCCAGTACCAGCACATCAACATCCAACGCCAGCAGCTCCTCCTGATTGATCTGGCCGACATCGCTTTCAGTGCACACGGACGATTCGCAGTAGACCATACCCTTGAGCTCACGCGTTTCGTTCTTGTGCCGCCAGATAGGTTCCGGGTCCAGAGCCTTGTTGGTATGAATCGCACCTTTTGAATCAGACAGTGCCACTATCCGGTAGCCAGCTTCGTGTGCCAGAAGGGCAAAGTAGTAGCCGGCATTGCCGAACCCCTGCACGGCGATAGTCATGTCCTCAGGTCGTTTGCCTTTGCGTCTGGCCCAGGTTTCCAGCACCAGCAGGGCGCCGCGACCGGTCGCTGCGGTCCGCCCTGATGAGCCTCCCATTTCAAGGGGCTTGCCGGTAATAATGGCAGGCACTTTCTCGCGGCTGATTTCGGAGTATTCATCCACCATCCAACCCATAACGATTTCGTTCGTGTTGACATCCGGTGCCGGAATATCGCGATCCGGCCCGATGACATCGTAAAAAGCGCGGATGTAGCCTCGGGAAAGCCGCTCCAGTTCCATCCGGGAAAGCGATTTCGGGTCCACCTGAACACCCCCCTTCGCACCCCCGAATGGCAGATTGACCAGTGCGCACTTCAATACCATCCAGAAGCTCAGGGTCGTGACTTCATCGGCATCCACATTGGGATGAAAGCGTATTCCACCTTTGCCCGGTCCACGACTCTGATCATACTGAACACGCCAACCCGGAAAGACCCGCAGGCTGCCATCGTCCATACGGACCGGAATGGCGGCCTGATGAATGCATTTGGGCTGCGCGAGTTGGCGGCGAACGTCACAGTGGACATCCAGTCGGTCAAAAATATCCGCCATCCGGGATTGTGCGTCGCTAAAGAGGCTTTTCTTTTGGCTCAAACTGACTCTCCTGAGTTACTGTTAAAACGGGTGCATAATCATCAGACAGGTTGAACGAAGTCTGCGATCTTTTAAAGAATAAGCGTACTATGGTCAGTACTGAAGGTCCCAGAAAGGGCGCTAGATCTAGCTAGAATCAACCCACCCGACATCACTCAATTAATCCTGGCACCTGGCAACCAGACTCGCTTGGGTTTCTGAAGACATTCCGTGTTTCTGGCAAACACCTTTTTTATCTCTGCCTCATCATTACGCAAGCTACATGCATCGAAGGCGAAAGAACGCCCCTACTCTGACCTGCTTTTGTGGACAATAGGAGAACAAAAATATTCGAATCTGCGACCTAAGTGAGAGAAAAACTTTTTGCATGCAATGCAGACTTTGCAATCCATACCCCAGCTAACAGCTATTCGGGCTTGCTCTAATCTATTGAAAAAACTAGAATTGCCGCCGAGTTAAGCGAAGTGCCAGCTCTCTATACGTCCAACAAGCCCCGGTGGCACAGCTGGATAGCGCAGCCCCCTCCTAAGGGGCAGGTCGCAGGTTCGAATCCTGCCCGGGGCGCCATTTTTTTATTCAAGAAGAGCAGGGACGGGCTCAATTTCAATCCCTTAACCAGCTGGGAAAAACCAATAATGACAAAGCTCAAAACCCTGCCGCTATCTTTATCAGTGCTACTGGCTTTCACAACAAGTCCTCTCGTAACCTATGCAGCCCCGACCCCGACCACCTCAGTTGACTACGATGGTTTTACGTACGATCTGACCACGACCTATACCTCTTATACAGACAATCCCGGTCTTCTGGAATCCCAGCCCTGGTGGGGCAATGCCTCACTGGCCAATGCCCTGATGGATCTGGTGCGTTTCGATCTCGGGGATTATTTTGACAACTTCCCCGCGGAAGCACCCGTTAGTGCTTTAACGGCGTATGGAACCAGCGGCGATTATGTGTCTATTTCCTACTGGGATATACCCCTTGAAACTCTGATCGACTGCCCTACTAATTGTCCTAGGACAATAGATACATATACCTACATCACAGGTTCCAGAACAGAGCTGGTGTATCTGACCCTGGCCGATGTACAGGCCAGCCTGCTCTCCACCGGCGCCGGCATTCAATCCAGTCTTTCCAGTGTGAGCACACTGGTCAACGGAGCCCACAGCCGCCCCATGTCGCGGCGGGTTGCCAAAGGCGAGAAAACATTCTGGGTTGCCGGTGACTGGGGCAATGACAATCACGACGGTCGTGACGGCACCACAGGCCTCGCCGAGCTGGGTATCGGCTACAATTTCGGCCCGGCCCAAATCAACCTGTCCTTTGGTAAAACCTGGGCCGACCAGGATCTGGTGCACGGCGGCGACCTGGATGTTGACGGCAAATACCTCATGATCGAGGGTATCCTGCCCGTCTCTCGGGAAAATGGGGTTTACGCCACGCTGGGGGCCTATCGCCACTGGGCGGATGCCGATATCCGCCGCGGCTATCTCAATATGGGAAGCCGGGAAGTCTCCACCGCCAGCCCCGATTCCCGCTCATGGGGAGTCAGGGGACGGCTGGACTGGGAAAATGCGTTTACCGTGCAAGCCACACGCTTTAGCCCCTACGTTGACCTCTGGCACACCCGGACCAAACTGGACAGCTATACTGAATCCGGTGGCAGTTTTGCTGCACGCTTCGACAGTCGCGACGACGATGTGACCGAAATGCGTTTGGGTACCAATGCCGCATTGCCCATCAAGAATACCGGTTTTGAGTTGGTCGCCAATCTTGAATATACCCGTCGTTTTGACGGCAGTGCAGACGGCACCACGGGTGAAGTCATCGGGCTGTTTTCCTTTGACCTCGACGGCGAAAACTTCGACCGCAACTGGCTGAAAGGTGGCATTGGCGTTGAAGGCAAACTTGCCAAGGGTAAAGCCTCACTGATGTTCAATGGCACAACAGAAGGGGAATTCATGAGCTCCTGGATTGCGGCATCCTATCAGATGGCATTTTAAAAACGTAACCGGCCCGAGCAGTTGAATGAGCACAAAGCAAAAGCCGCTCAACCCCGACAGAATGGCCAGATTTGCCAGAAGTGCCGGCAGCGGAATTCCGACTCGCAACCCGCCAGTTGTGTCTGATATCGACTGGCGAGACCGCTGACCCTGGCCGCCGATCGCAATACCTGAGGCTTGTTGCGATGGTAGCCCCGGCGGTAACCGGTCGGCCCTTCGTGATAGGCCAGATACAGGTGCTCCGGGTTATACAGGGAAATACCCAAACGCTCATGACTACGGCGGTTATACCAGCCGATAAAGTCCGTGGCATATTTCATGTGGGTGCGGCGGCTCAGCAGACCGCCAGCCTCCTCCTCGTATTCACCCCAGACCGGATCCTGTGCCTGGGCGTAACCGTAAGCAGAGGAAGACCGAAACCACGGAATAAAACCAAGTAACCGGTCCCGTGGCGGTTTGACATGACTCTGAAAGGAAGACTCCTGCTGAATAAAGGCCATCTGGGTGGCAATGGGAGTACCCCATTTTTCCTGGGCATTTCTGGCATGGTCATACCAACCCGGTTCCTGCCGGAAAATCTCGCAGATATTACTTTGCTTTGCGGGCGGCGCTGCAGCAAACAGCGCGCAGCCCGAAACCGATACAAAAAGTATCAACAGCGCCGCTGGCCCCATCACGGGATATCGGCGACACTTTTTACGGCAATACCGCCAGCATTTTTTACGTATGGATAGCCGAAATGCCAAAGACTTCACCTGAAAATTGTTTGGACAAAATAGGTTTCAGTTCAGCACAAACCAGAGCAAAAGTGAAATAGACGGGTTGCCGCGCTTTTTTCAGCACAGCAAGCACAACACAGCATGTCCTTTACAGTACCCAACAGCCTATAATTCGCCGACACGGGGGCTTTGAACGGCTCGCTCACAACGTCTGGAAATCCCCATGAATTTATTGCTGCTGGAACCCGCAGACTTCATCTCCGATTCAAAGGTAACGCTGGGCGGGCGGCGCCTGCAGCACCTGCTGGAAGTCCACAGGGTCAGCGAAGGGACCAGCCTCAGGGCCGGGCTGGTAAACGGCCGGATTGGAGAGGCCACGGTGCTCAGGCTCACCCCTCAGACGGCGGAGCTGGCAGTGGTATTGAATCAATCCCCGCCACCGGCTCTGCCAGTCACACTCTTACTGGCCATGCCCCGACCCAAAATGCTCCGGCGTATTCTGCAGACGGTCGCCACCATGGGCGTTAAACAGCTGTATCTGATCAACAGCTGGCGGGTTGAGAAAAGCTTCTGGCAAAGTCCCTGGCTGGCACCGGAGGCCATTCGGGAACAGCTGTTACTCGGCCTCGAACAGGGCTGTGATACGCAACTACCCCAAGTGCTGATCAGACCCCGCTTCAAACCTTTTGTAGAAGATGAACTGCCGACCATCATCTCGGACAGTCTGGCGCTGGTCGCCCATCCAGGCGGCGGCACCCCTTGCCCGGTAGGCCCGCTTTCATCCCCGGTGACAATCGCGATCGGTCCCGAGGGTGGCTTTATCGACTACGAAATCGACAAACTCTGCGAAGCGGGGTTTCAACCGGTCACCCTGGGCAGCCGTATTTTGCGGGTGGAAACAGCGATCCCGGTCATTCTGGGACGGTTGTTTTACTGATCAACTCAACACCGTTTGAAAAAATTCACATTTATCGTTATGGTTCCTTCGAGATGCAAACCAACTGGTCAAAAATGAAGTGACCCAGTAGCCAAAGTAATGTCTGCCCCAAAAAATGCGCCGACAATAAACCCCACTATAAAAATCAATAAAAACTGAGGTAGAAAACTGATGAAACTGTATGACTGCGCTGTCGCACCAAACCCCAGACGGGCCAGAATGTTTATCGCCGAAAAAGGCCTGGATATCCCCAAGGTGGAAATTGATATTCTCGGCGGCGAAAACCTCAAGGAGTCATTTCTTGCGGTCAACCCACGTGGTCTATTGCCAGTCCTGGAGCTGGACGACGGCACCCGCTTCGATGAAGCCATGGCCATTTGCCGCTATCTTGAAGAATTGCATCCAGATCCACCCCTACTGGGAACTACGCCGGTAGAGCGTGCGCAGATTGCATGCATGCAGCGCAAAATGGAATTTGAAGGGATGATCGCCACCTCCGAGGTGTTTCGCAACAAGCTCGAAAACGACAGTTTCGCCTACCGCAGCCTGCCCGGCGTGCCATCACCTGCCATTCCCGGCCTGGTGGAACGCGGCACCCAGACCCTCAAGCGGTTTTTCGTTTCGCTGGAAAAATACCTGGAGGGCGGTAACCAATTTATCATGGGAGACCGCTTCACAATGGTCGACATCACTGCCCTCTGTGCAGTGGACTTTGCCAAATGGGTAGATATCACTATCCCCGACGGCAACCGTAACAGCCTGCGCTGGTACGATGAAGTTTCTGCCCGGCCAAGTGCCAGCGCATAAACAGAACATTTTCCTGTAATAAAATTCTGCAATAAAAAAAGGCCCCGAAACGGGGCCTTTTTTTATGTTGTCCAGAACGCCAGCTAAACCGGTTTCGTCTCATCGTCCACCAGTTTGCGCAACGTCAACCCCGCCAGACTTTCGCCAACCGACGACTCCAGCCGTGTCATGACTTCGTCCACACTCCCCACCGATTGAATCTGATCGTCCATCATCGACTGTTCATCGTTGGGCCTTCGCACAATCTGAAGAAATTCAGCCACCGTCATATCGGCCGGATCAGATTGCAGCACATAGGTACTGGGTTCTTCATTGGTTTCAACCACCAGCTTGCGATCCATTAACATCTGCACAGTCTCCGCCACACGCTCGGCAGGTATTGCCAGTAACTGGCACAGCTCCTCTATCGAGAGCGGTTTTTTATGGCGAACAAAACGGTGGGCTATCCAGTAGATGGCCAGCAGCGCCATTTGCTCACGCAGCCTTCCGCTCAGTGGTACACGTTGATTGCTGAGCCTGATCTGCTCCGGGTATTGGACATAATAGGCCACCTGGGAACCCAGTAAGAGAATAAACCAGCTCAGATAAAGCCAAATCATGAACAGCACCAGAATGGCGAAGCCGGAGTAAATAGCCGCGTATTTGGTCGAGGAAGAAGCGAATTCAGCAAACACCAGACCGGTGCTCTGCCAGAGGGCACCACCCACGATCGCACCCACCAGTGCCGCGGAGAATTTCACCCGGGTATTGGGCATAAACATGTACACAAAGGTGAAGGCCATGATGATCAGCAAAAAGGGCAGTAACTTGGTCACCACCAGCATAATACTGCCTAGTGGCTCAATGCTGACCAGCGCCTGAACCACATCGCTGTTCATCAGCGACGCCGTCATCCCGATGGCAGAAAACATCAGCACCGGACCCACCATAATGACGCTCAGGTAATCACTGAAACGACGGGAAAAGGGACGGGTGGACTTGGCGTGCCAGACGTAGTTGAACGAGCTCTCCACCTTCTGGATCAGGGAAACCACGGTATAAAGCAGCAGTGCCAAACCCACAGAACCCAGTACGCCGACTTTCATGTTCTCGACGAACCCGAGCAAGTTCACCACGATTTCGTTGCCTTTCTCCCCCAAGGGCTGCACCAGATTCAACAGCAAGGGTTCAATCTGGTTATGCACACCAAACGCTTTCAGCACGGAAAAACTGACCGCCAATAGCGGCACCATCGACAACAGGGTGGTGTACACAAGACTCATGGCGCGCAAGTTGAGCTGCCCATTGGCAAACTCGCGCACCAGCACAAAAAGAAACCTGACAAATCTATAGCCATAGCGCTGGGGCAGCGCCATCGATTCAATATCGGCACGCCATAACCGATTTTCCAAAAAACTCTTTATCTGGCCGTAATAACCTAGCGGGCTTTGCATTGTTGAGTGCCTGTTCGCTATTGTAAGAATGCACACAGGGTATGAGAATCGGGGGTCAGAGTAAAAACTATTTGAGAATCGGGGGTCAGAGTAAAAACTATTTATCGATTTTGATTTTCGGTCCAGGTTTCACAGCTCTCACACGCCTACCCACTAAATGTTCAACAGCGTCCTTAAATACATCATTCCCCAAAACCAGCCCTTGCTGTGTGGTTTTACTGATTTCTTTTGCTATGCCGCCATCAAGATGAGCATCCAACAGGCTTCTATACCTGAATGCCCTCTCCTCATCAGTCTTCCCCAGCGCAACATATTGTGGATGCGGTGTTCTCAATTGACTCCTTACACCCATCCCATTACTTCGATAGCTTGACCACACATACAGTGAGGGATGACTGACCATATTTGCTCGGACTGGGTTGAGCTCAATGTATCGGTAGCAATAAAAGAGATATTCATCCTCTTGCACCAGGCAAGATTTGAACCTACCTTCCCACAAGGTTCCTGTACGTTGATAGGTATGATTGAAGTATCTTACATAATGTCTACCAACAAACTGCATCATTTTTGATACGGCAAAATCATTTCTTGGTGTCGCCAACAAATGAATATGGTTCGTCATGAAGACCCAGGCATGAATATCAACACCATAGCGGATAGCCGCCTCAGCTAACCAATGGGCATAAGCCGCCATATCTTCATCACTGGCAAAACAGGGCTGGCGATTGTTTCCCCGCTGAACGACATGTTGTGGAATGCCCAATGGGCAAAGACGTGTTAATCGTGCCATTCGTTCCTCCTTGAACAAAACAGCTTTCAGACTAGTTAAGAAATAATAAATCAATCCGCAACAGAATAAGAGTGAGAGTTTTTACTCTGACCCCGAATAACTGGACCCCGAATAACTCGGGTCTGCCCCATTGTCTCGGACCTCTTTAATCAACAGTGAGTGACTGTCCATTAAAGTGGTGCTAGTTCACCCGGAGAGCATTGCTAATGCGATATTTTCAAACTCTATTTGATTCGAAAATCCTCATGTAAATTACTCCAATGGTCCTTCAATTTCTGCTTGTGCGCCTCATTCATTGGGAGATTTTTGATTGCCTCTCGCCAAACATTTCGGGCTATTTCCATGACATCATCCAGATGGGGTCTAATTACTCTCCATGGGATCTCAGCACGATCAGCCCATAACTGAAAATTTGCCAATGAGACATCATACCAATCTTTAGTCTTTCCTAAATTAAGTGCGAAATTCTGCTCACCGTCGATATATACTCTCGTAGTAACAATATCGTATGCTGGTGAAAGCCTTGGCGTTATTTTATCTGAATAAATCAAACTCCAATTCTTTAGATGCGCATCACCGTTAGCGAGGAGAATGTTAACTAGCAGTCGCCTGGCGAATTGTTGTGCATCGGCCAAACCATCACCAGAATAACCGTAAATAATACGGCCAATTTGCTCGTAGTTTGCCGAGTTGTATTTTTCATGGGCATACTTAACCAGCACTTGGGCAAAGTCTTCCATGTGGATACGCACATAATCATCGCGATCAAAACGTTTGATTGCGAAGGCTAGCTTTTCATCTGGCAGGTTTATCTGAGGAAGGTTGTCAAGTTTATTCAACTCAACCAGCTTGATTTCTGGAATGTCGACTCCAACTAATTCCGCAAGTTTCATTGCTGTGTATTCGTTCACCGGTACATCTTTATGCTTGGTGGAGGGGGTTTTTACAATCCAATCGCCCAAAACATCGCCTTTGGAAAGATTGTAGCGCCCGTCCTTTTCCTTCATTGAAAATTTCATTTGAACGCCGGCTAACGAAAATTTATTTTCCGGTGATACTTTGTCAAATTTTATTGCTCGAGCTTTGCCGTGAGTATTAAGAACACTATCTGGAACATCATCTGGCTCCATCGGCTCGGCCACCAAGGCGCCAGGGAGGTCAGCACCTAAATATGAAAGAATATGGAACTCGTTGTCGACATGGACTTTGAGTCCTTGCGCAATCAACTCCCGCAGGGATCCCTCCGGAAGTAAATTAGACAATGTTGGATGCAATCTTTGATTTCTGGCCCACGGTTCCGACATTATTTTTTCAGAATGAGGAAACGCGGGGTGAGTAATCAAACTGAAGGTTGGGCGCCTTGCGTCACTCTTAAATTCCTCGGCAACACTCAGCACATTTCTACCGCTTTGAAAGCCAGCCAAATAGCCAACCAGCCTTTCGTGCAGGCTCAACTTGAGTACGCTTATTTCATCGACACGGCTATCGTTCATGGTTCACCCCCCAGCAAGTCCCGCCATGGATCATCTGAAAGACTTTTCTTTGCATCTTCTTCTGTAGGTTTTTTCACCTGTGATACATACTCCTTGCATGGCTCGGAACCCTCCTGTTCGAGCAGAGCCATAACAGCGCCAAGCTTTTCCTTTGGTATGAGCATAAGCTCGCTATTCAAGCCCTTCGCAATCAATTCCAAGGTGTCTAGCCTAGGATTTCCTTTGGATTCCAGGCGCTGATATTGCTGGCGAGATACGCCCACACGCAGCAGCATGTCGTTCTGCTTCAGGCCGAGTGTCAGTCGCCGCTGTTTTATCTGGTGGAGTATAGAATTCATCATAGAAAACTCATATGTTGCTTTTTAGCATATAGCAACATATTAGTTGTTTTATTTTATAAAAGCAACTTATTAATTGCTTATTAGAGAGGAAGGGGGGGGGCCAAAAGACCTAGGCATGAATATCAACACCATAGCGGATAGCCGCTTCAGCTAACCAATGGGCATAAGCCGCCACATCTTCATCACTGGCAAAACAGGGCTCGCGATTGTTTCCCCGCTGAATGACATGTTGTGGAATGCCCAATGGGCAAAGACGTGTTAATCGTGCCATTCGTTCCTCCTTGAACAAAACAGCTTTCAGACTAGTTAAGAAATAATAAATCAATCCGGAAGAGAATAAGAGTGAGAGTTTTTACCCTGACCCCGAATATTGCTAGAGTGAGAGTTTTTACTCTGACCCCGAATATTTTTACACTACAACAACAAACTGAGCAAAAAATAATCGTTACGACCCCTTTAATTCTTGCTAGAAAACTTTATCGTTGAAACTACAACCATTGCGAATGATTATCAGTTGTCACCGACCCCTTTAATTCAGCCTTTCTATACTTTTATTTGGTAGATATTTTTTGTAATGGAACAAAAATCCCCGCTATAAATGCCACAAATATAAGAACTATAGGAAAAGAAATAATTTTTTGAATACTAAAATACATTGACCCAATGAATATAAAAAATAACCCTATAAAAGTTAGAGCATATGCATAACTCATTGGCAATTTGTACCTTTCACCACATTTATGACACTTATACCTATAACTAAAAATAAATAATATAAAATCTTTTATTTTGGTCTTCTCACCACAAGAAAGACACGAGTTGTTTTTCAACATATTCATGAAAAATTCCTAAAAGTTTTTCTTTTGAGGGGGCTTGTAATCCCTCCAAAATTCTTCTTCTGTAGGTGGAGTCAAATGATCATCATAAACTCCGTCAATAAATTCTGCTACTGTTGTACCTGCACCTGCTCCAACTAATGGATTGGCTGTAAGTACGCCAATAACAGTACCAACACTAGAACCAACAAAAGAACCAAAAATTTTACCAGAGTCTTAAACTTTCGGGGTCAGAGTAAAAACTATTTATCGATTCTGACCCCAAATATTGTGCAAACTCGGCAGACTGTATGGCGGTGAGAGAGGGATTGGCTCACCGCTGCGCGGCTCGGGGTTCCACCCCGCCGTTGCAGGCACCGGCGCCCAAAACGGCAGCGCCGTTTTGTCGAACGGGGTTCTCGTCCAGATCTCGCGTCACGGACAAACAAAAAACCCGGCACAGGGCCGGGTTTTTTGTTTGTGGCGGTGGACACAGTCAGCCGCTAACTCATCTCACCTAAAACAGGCAAATTCTCCCTGATAACCAGCTGTTTACAGGGATATTTTCGGTTTTTAGCAAGGTTAACCGTATGAACTTAGCTGAACGCCACTAAGCGCGCGACTTTAAGCGGATTTCCCTGCCCCCTATAACAGGGAACTCAATTTCCCTGCTACGTTACTAAACAGACTATTTCCTTTGGTGCTTTGAGGCTAAGGATAAAGGCCAAATGCAGCGCCGTCATGCTAAGGTAACTTGTCAATATCTAGAGGTCTTCCCCCAGAGCAGCCTAGGAGTGTCTACCGATTTAGGGTAAGTCCAGTCTTTTGGCTCATTTAGAGCTCGTCGTCTCATAAAACTGGAGCTAACATTCGCGGCTGAAGTCAGGTTGACTAATACTGGGCCTGAACCAGATTTATTAAACATGAAAATTCGTCCTCTGTATGATGGGTGCTAGGAGCGGCTGGATCGCGATAATTCAGGAACTAGGGTGCTGGTGTGACGACCGTCCACTGGGTGAATGCTCAAGAATTACTTGGTTTATGCTTCCTATACCTGTTGAATTGCTAAGTGTCGTAGGGCAAGCGTGCGATGGAAGCTCTCGACAATTAAGAATGAGCATTCAGTGCTGACGGAAGGTGGCGATGCATATTTCGAAACTTAAGGTCGAGAACTTCCGCCTGTTCGGAGAAGGCGAGAATGCCGCGCTGCTCAACTTGCGGCCGGGACTAACTGCAATTGTTGGTGAAAACGATTCCGGGAAGACCGTAATTGTTGACGCGCTGCGGCTCGCGCTCGGTACTCGTGATCAGGAATATTACCGGATCGAAGATGATGACTTTCACTGCCCCGCCGAAGGCGTGCAGAGCAAAGAGATTCGTATACGCTGCCGCTTCGCCGGGCTTACACGTTCTGATACCGGTGCATTTGCCGAATATCTAACATATGAAGAGCACGAAGGCACTCGCGTACCTGTCATTTACTTGAACTGGAAAGCGCTCGCCACCGAAAGGCGCACAAGACACCGCCGTTATATTTCAGTTGAAGTCCGCTCTGGCGTCGACGCAGACGGGCCGATTTTCGACCCGGAGAGTCGAAATCTGCTTTGCGCGACTTATCTTCGTCCCTTGCGAGACGCAGAGCGTGTGCTGTCTGCCGGGCGTGGATCGCGCCTTTCGCAAATTCTCCAGTACACGGACGACATCGCTACAGCCGGTGTGCCGTACGACCATGCCGCTGGTCCGCCGGCTGACCCGACAGCGCTCAGCATCCTGGGCATTGGGGACTTTGCCAACGCTCTCCTAAAAGGTCATGTCGGCCTCACGGGTGCACGCAACCGACTGAACGAAGAGTATCTAAAGAACCTGTCCTTTGCCGGCTCCGATCTTAGCGGCGATATCGATGTTGCGACCGGTGATGAAGCTGCGAGATTGCGGCAACTCCTGGAAAAGCTTGAGCTTCAGCTACAAGAGGCCGGAGCCGATCATTTGCCACGCAACAGAGGGCTCGGCTCAAACAATATCCTGTTCATGGCTTGCGAGCTGCTTCTGCTTGGTTCAGAAGAGGACGGCTTCCCGTTCCTGTTGATTGAGGAACCCGAGGCGCATCTTCATCCACAGCGTCAGCTTAGGCTTATGCGTTTCCTGCAAGACAAGGCGCAGCCAGCCGGCGGCGCCCACGACATTCAGATACTGGTCACAACGCATAGCCCCAATCTTGCGTCCGCAATCGACCTCGACAATGTTCTCCTGCTTCAGGGAGGAAATGCGTTTTCCCTCGCGTCAGGTGAGACAAACCTCAGTCCCTCCGATTACCGATTTTTGCAGCGCTTCCTCGACGTTACGAAAGCAAATCTTTTTTTTGCTCGTGGGGTCATCATTGTTGAAGGCGACGCAGAGAATATTCTCGTTCCGACCATTGCAGGGCTGATTGATCGCGACCTTACTGAGAGTGGAGTTTCCATTGTGAATGTCGGCGGCACTGGTTTTCGCCGCTATGCTCGCATCCTCCAGAGAAGAGATCCGGTCCAGGATGGCGAGATCGGAATACCCGTAGCCTGTCTTGCCGATACGGATGTCATGCCAGATTGTGCACCCGAGATCGTTGGCAAGGTAAATGCGGGTGAAGACTGGCCGGAGGGGCGCCGGTGGAAGGTCGAATATGATTTCAGCGAAGGGGAGCTGAACCAGCACAAACAGGCAATCCGTGCGCGGGCAAACGGCCAGTGCGTCGAGACCTTCGTTTCGGACCACTGGACACTCGAGTATGATCTCGCGCGCGCCGGACTAGGTCGCGAACTGTATCTGGCCATTGCCCTGGCGAAGAAGGACGACGACATCGCATCGGAGACGGTAAAGGCCATTGGTGTTACGCGGCAAGCACTAAAAGCCTGGAAGACTTTCGCCGATGAAACCATGCCGGATGACGAGCGCGCGGCAAGGATATATGCGCCCCTCGACAAGGGCTCGGCCTCGAAGTCTGTCACGGCACAATACCTCGCAAGAATCCTTATGCGTACCGGTCAAAACCACATTCGCACACCAGCGGAATGGAAGGACGTTCTTCCGGGCTACATAGTTGATGCGATTGAATATGTGACGGCTGATTCCCCGACGGTGGGCGTCGCTCAGGCCGCACAAGATCAGCCGCAGGAGTAGGCCGATGTTCGCAGTGCCACCTGTTGATAATCGTGATATCCGGTGGGCCTGTGAAGTGCTTGGGCTGCCGCCTACGGCGTTTCATGGAGAAGACGGCAACGATCCGCGTGCAGCCGTGCTGCTCAACAATGAAATACTTGATGTCGAAGCCTGTCCCGGTAGCGGCAAAACGACATTGCTTGTCGCCAAACTCGCGATTCTTGCGCGAAAGTGGAAATCGAGGCGCTCAGGCATCTGCGTGTTATCGCACACAAACGCGGCGCGCCGTGAAATTGAGCGCAGTCTCGGTCGTACGGCCGCCGGGGCAGCACTGCTTTCATATCCGCACTATGTCGGTACGATTCACGGTTTCGTAAACGAATTTCTAGCTATTCCGTGGCTGCGTTCGCTTGGCTATCCCATTACGGCCATTGACGATGCGCTTTGCGAGCAACATCGGCGCCGTTTGCTGGAACACAATCAGTACGCCGCGCTGAGGAATTATGTAGCGAGAAAAGAGCAACACCCAAACGCTAACTTCGTTGGAAGCTGGCTCGTCGCTTCGCCCGACTTTCACGTACTAAAGGAAAACGGTGGACAGGTCTTTGTAAACCCGGATAAGCCATCAGCACAGCAATTCGGCCGCTTGGTCCGTCAATGTACTGAAGACGGGTTTTATCGTTACGAAGAGCTGTTTATGTGGGCGGAAGACTTGCTTGGCAAGCATCCGGAGGCTGTCGCGACCATTCGGCAGAGATTTCCACTGCTCTTCATTGATGAAGTGCAGGACAACAGTGAGCAGCAATCACGATTGCTTCAACGTATTTTTATCGCTGGCGAGGATCCCGTCATTCGGCAGCGCTATGGCGACTCCAATCAGGCCATTTATGCCCATACTCACGCTACAGGTGCCGAAAGCGATCCGTTTCCCATAGACGAGATACGGCGCGACATTCCCAACAGCCACCGCTTTGGTCAGCAAATTGCCGATCTCGCCAATCCGCTCGGCCTTAGGCCGCAAGACCTACAGGGATTTGGGCCGCCCACGCATTCAATTCAGTCGGACACAGCCGGAAGCCACGCTGTCATCTTATTCGATGACGAAAGCATGGCCTGTGTGCTCGACTGCTATGCCTCCTACTTGCGTGAGCTGTTCTCTGAGGTTGAACTTGCAGCAGGCTTGTTTACGGCTGTCGGCGGTGTTCACCGCCCTGGTGACGACACGAATGCGCCGCGCTTTGTTGCGCATTACTGGCCAGAATATGACCATGAGCTTAGCTACGCCGAACCTAGACCAAAGACCTTTTATCAATACATAGCGGCTGGCTGGAAGACTGTCGGCACCGGCGGTAATGCGCATGCTGTTGTCGAGCGTGTAGCAGACGGCATTTACCGCGCTGTACAGATTGTCGATCCTACTGTGAAGCCTAGACAGTCTAAGAGAAAGCATCGCTCGATCCTCGAATCTCTGGAAAAAGCGGATGACCTGAAAGAACGTTATTTGGCTCTCGTCATGCGCATCATTGGCGATGAAACAGACATTGAGCTCGAAGAGTGGCAGGGTACCTGGGTACCGGTGCTCCTTCAACTTGCAGAGTTATTGTCAGGAGCCGGCATCAACCCTGCCCACTTGGATGAGTTTCTGGTCTGGCCAGACGAGGAACTGGACGAGGAAGTGGCGCGAAAGGTGAGGCGCAAAGACAATTTCTATCGTTTCCCTGCCGACAATCCTGTCGTTGATATTCGGATTGGCTCAATACACTCGGTAAAAGGGGAGACGCACACAGCAACGCTTGTCCTCGACACCTACTATCGAGGTCACCACCTCGTCAGGCTTAAGCCGTGGCTGCTTGGAGCCAACAGTGGTGGAGCCGGGCAGAAGGTTGTCCTGACATCCGGACTCAAGCAGCACTATGTTGCTTTCACCCGGCCAACCCACCTGCTTGCGGTCGCCATGCGGGACGAACTTAGTGCCGAAGAAATTGAAGCGCTCAAGGAACGGAATTGGCGTGTAGGGCGTGCACAGCAAGACGGTGGTATCGCATGGCTGTAGAGACATCGGAAACCATACCCGTTGCTTTTCTGTTCATTGCTCCTCTCAGCCCTGAAGAGGCAGGGGAGTGGCTGGACGAGGCATTTCTTCGTGCGCTGAAAGTTGCCGATCCGGACGGCACGGCGGTTACGCGGGTTTATCGCGGTGGTGTGCTGCTGGCGCAGCTTTCCTATAAGACCGCAGCGATTAAAGCAGAGCCAGCCAAGCACCGCAAATCTAGTAGCCCCGTGATTTCTCAGACGAGTCGGACCAAGCATTCTGACCGGGATCTTTATGCCATCCTCGTCGGAGATTTTGTCGAGTCGTGCCTCGAACGATGGTGTACGGTAGATAAGGAGAGCTTTTGGGAGAAAGTCGGTCACCGCTCACTCGATGCCACGTTCGTGCCGGCGCTTGCGCCGGATATTGCCGCACGGATGGACCAGGAGCTGCGCTCCCATCCACTCTATATAGGCGCGGTTTCGCCTGATCTCGGCAATCCGCTTCACCGCTACCTGTTTATTGAGGCGATGTTCAAAGACGCGTTTCTTCGTGGTGGCCGCGTGTATGTGGAAGGTGGTTATCCGGGAACGGACGATGCCGACTTCATTGGTGCCAAGAGATTTTCTCCCTCCGGGCTGGGTATCGTTCCCTACGATCAGTTCGATAATGCCGCGCCGCCGCTTGTTCTACCCGCAGCTCTTAGTGCTCGTGGCTTGGTCACCAAAATGCGGATGGAACGGCGGATGGTGCTCGATGTTCATCAGAAGGTCATGCACGACTTAAATTTTAGCAGGTCACTGCGCGATCTTGGTCGGGAGTTTGAGTGGGACCTTTCTCAGCTCCCGGATGCCCCGGAAGAGGTCAACGTGCAGGCCAGTAAAATTGCGGACTATCTTCTCAATCCTGACCACGAGGAAAATCGGGGTAAGGCGAAATTCTTTGAGAAACATCTCGGGCTTACCAAATCAGACTGGACTTTTTTTCACGGCCAACTCATTGATGCACTTGGTCATGTCACCTATGAAGATGTGCGCATTGATACCTACGGTGTACGTTTTACCGCAAATCTGCCTGTCATCGGTAAGAACGGGGAGACGGCGACTATCGAGACAGGCTGGATTGTGCGGCCCAGCGAGCGCGCCTCATTCGTTACCGCCTATCCGGGTAAGAAGAATGCCGTGCTTGAACAGCAGGCCAGTCCGCCGCCACTCGTCTCCGATAGCCTGAAAGGTGATGAACGCTGGCAGGAGTTATACGATCTTGCGCATGTAGCCGGTTTGGAGGCCATGGCCGCGTGTGTGCCTAAGCCTCTTGTGGTCGAAAGTCAGGTCTATATGGAAGGCCATTGCGGCGGTGCCAATATCATTTTTGGGGATATGCGAAAGTCGTTCGCGCGCTGGCTCAAAAAGAACGAACGAGGTCATCACCACTACAGATCCGGTTACTTGATTTCTGCTGAACGCATTGGCCAGTCCGCCGAATCCGCCAAGGCATATGCCGATGCTTTCGCGCGTGTGCTTCGTCGGAACGCCATCGAATGCCGTTCTGAGATTTATTACATGTGACTGATTTTCCAGGCGCCTCATCTTTTAAATATCGGGGACGAACTTGTAGTGGTCAGCTAATTCCGGACACTGGTTTAGATAGATATTCCGCTTTTGCGGGTGGACATCCATCATTAAATTGATGAGGCCGCTGCCAGTTGTAATAATCCATCAGGTAGTAGCTCACATCACGCATCGCTTCACTTAATCCGCGGTAACCAAGCCTCGGCAGCCATTCAGACTTCAAGCTCCGAAATAACCGTTCCATTGGGGAATTATCCCAACAATTACCACGACGACTCATGCTTTGTGTCATTCGGTAACGCCATAAACGTTGCCGATATTTCCGTGAGCCGTATTGGCTGCCTTGGTCGCTATGAAACAGAATATTTTGCGGCCTCCCACGTGACTCAAAGGCCATATCCAAGGCTTTAACGGCCAAATCTGCATCAGGTCTTGCCAACATCGCCCAACCGATGACTCGACGTGTATATAAATCTAATACCGCAGCAAGATAATGCCAGCGATTGCCTGTCCGGATATAAGTGATGTCACCACACCACACTTGATTGGCACTTTCAGGCTCAAAGCCTCTATTCAATACATTCGGTATATCAGGTCTTTCGACAGTTGCCTGCTTATAGGCATGCGGCCCCGGCTGTTTACATATCAACCCAAGCTCTTTCATCAGGCGACTAACTTTAAAGCGGCCAACCTTGATAGACTCATCCCGCAACATGTCGACTAGCGTCCGACTGCCAGCACTGCTGCGACTTTTAGTGAACAGGTCAAGGACAATGCAAAGATACAGCTTGCCTTCCGACGTCTTCAGCTCAGTGATGTCAGTGACCCACTTGGCCTGGAGTTGCTGGACTGAACTGCCGGTGTAAGTGATTAGGCGTCACGACATGAACTGCACCATTTGGCGCTCGTGGCCTCCTATAACCCACTTGAGCCCACAGCCCTGACTGCTTCATGAGCCAATGTACCCGATTCGGGCCACACGGTTCTCCATGGTCTCTCAAGTCGCTATTTATCTTGCGATACCACTGGCCGTAGTCGGCGGCGCCTATGCTTTCTCACACATCGACCCCTTTCCAGACTTCATCCCGGTCATTGGTTACCTAAATGACTTATTGATCGTTCCGGCGGGCATCTGGTTGGTAGTAAAAATAACTCCAAAGCTTGTTATTCAAGACAACCGCGAACGCGCTAAACTCCACCACCCAACGCCGATCAGCCGGGTCGCGGCAGGCGTCATTATCAGTCTGTGGCTATCCGCTATAGCGGTATCAATCTATCTATGGGGATATTGATGACGCAATTTAATTATCGCCTCCACTTGATTTGCTCAGGCCAGCGCACTACTGCCTCACGTAATGCCATGGGGGTCCAGTCGTTTCAATGTGGTTGCCTTTCTGCTAGGCTCACGATCAAATTCCGGGACCACTTGCATGATTAAACGCTGTTTCATAGTCGCAATGACGCTGTTGATTGCTTTGCAGTCAGTGGCGTCTATTGCCTATGAGGCACAGCCGCACAACCCCGCAATGCCACATTATGATGAGCATTCACACGAATCAGCGGATTTTAAAAGCGAAAATCAGACAACCAAGTCGTCTCCCGACAGCCCCAGTCATCCAGCGGACCATTGCCATCACAGCCATAGCTGCTTTCACATGGTGTTACTGGGAACCCTCACAGACATTTCCGGCGTGACTGCGGGTATAGTACTGTCCGACTACCAAGCCAACTTCACCACCGGGGTTCAATCCTCCCTTTTCCGCCCTCCCATTTCCTGACCCTGCGAATACCTTCCCCACCCGGGGAACAACTGTCATTTAGACTTTCGTAGGAGCAGCCTCATGCTTTTCAGAATGCCCATGAAAAATGGGCGGCGCGCAATGCCGTGCCACTCTATTATCCATGCCTTTTGCCTTCTAGCGCTGGCATTCGGTTCTGCCCTTGCACACGCCGGGGAGAAACCGCTCACTCTATCCGATGCCCTTTCGCGGGCCATGGCACAAAACCCTGGCCTCCAGGTCTTCGATTTTCGCCTTCAGGGTCTTGATGGCCGCCGCATCACGGCAGATCAAAATCCTGCCCTGGAGGCCGGCCTGGAAGTGGAAAACTTCCTCGGCAGCGACAACCTGCAAGGAGTTGACGGGGCGGAGTACACCCTGTCCCTGTCATCGATCCTCGAACTCGGCGGCAAGCGTCAGGCCCGAGTCAGCGTCGTTGACTCACGATACGGGCGAGTCGAGGCCGAGCGCCGGGCCGAGACCCTGGATGTCCTGGGACAGGTGACCCAACGCTTTGTCGCCACCCTGGCCCTGCAGGAAAAAATCGAACTGGCCGCCGAAGCCGTGGCGCTGGCCGAGGCCACCCACGAGATCGTTACCCGACGTGCCGACCGGGGGGCGACTCCCCAGGCCGAGGTCATGCGCGCCAAGGCCGCGCTCACCCGGAGTCGTATTCAGCAGTCCCGTCTGCGAGCCGCATACGAGAGCCGGAAAATGGCTCTGGCTTCCCTGTGGGGCGATACCAGCCCGGACTTTCAAATGCTGGAAGGCGATCTGTTCCAGTTCGACTCCTCCGACAACTTCGATGCCCTGTACCAGCGGGTCAGCGACAGCCCGGCCATTCAAATCTACGCCAGCGAACAGCGTATCCGTGAAGCGGAGATTCAGCTGGCCCGCAGCCAGTCCGAAAGCGACATCCGTTGGCAGGTGGGCGTCCGGCGCTTCGAAGAGACGGATGACGCCGCCTTGACCGCTGGTTTCTCAGTACCGCTCTTCTCCGGACGGCGTAATCGCGGCGAGGTGCAGGCCGCTCTGGCGGCGCGGGATGAGGTCCGATTCCGCAGGGAGGATACCCTGCTGCGCCTCCATTCGCGCCTGTTCGACGCCTACCACTTGCGGCAACAAAACATCGAGACTGTTGAGAAAATCCGCGGCCAAATGCTTCCCGACCTGACCGAGGCACTCACCCAGACTCGCGAGGCCTACGAACGCGGCCGCTACAGCTATGTGGAATGGACCGCCGCCCAGCGGGAGCTGCTCTCAGCACGGGAGGCACTGGTCGAAGCCGCCGCCACGGCGCTGCTCAACCAGGCGTTGATCGAACAACTTACGGCGCAGCCACTCGCCAGTGTACCGGGCGCCCCGACGCGCTAACTCACGAATTCAGGATTCAAACCATGCAATTGATAAAACAATTCTGTCTGATTCTGGTGGCCAGCTACCTTGCCATCAGTCCCTTGCACGCTGCCGAGGAACAACAGGACAAATCGCAGGCCGAGGCCAAGGGGCCTCACGGCGGCATACTGCTGCAACAGAACGACGTCACCGTCGAACTGCAAATCTTTGAGCAGGGCGTTCCCCCGGAATACCGGGCCTGGGTCACCAAGGCTGGCCGCGCCGTTACCGATGATATTGACCTCAATGTCCAGCTCACCCGCCTGGGCGGGCAAGTGGACACTTTCGACTTCGCCTACCAGGGGGACTACTGGCTGGGGGACGGCGTGGTCACTGAACCCCACTCCTTCGACGTGGAGGTCACGCTCACCATGGACGGCAAGAACTACCGCTGGCACTGGCAATCTCACGAGGGTCGAACCCGGATCGCCCCGGCTATCGCCCAAAAAGCGGGTATCACAACGGCCGCAGCCGGGCCAGGTGCCATCGAGCGCAGCCTCACCACCTACGGCAGCCTGACCACGGCACCGCAACAGATTGCCCGGGTGCATGCCCGCTTCCCCGGTGTAGCCACTGAAGTGAATGTCAATTTAGGCGACCGGGTCGAACGTGGTGACGTGCTCGCTCAAGTGGAATCCAACGAAAGCCTGCAAACCTACGCACTGCGAACGCCCATCGACGGGATCGTCATTGAGCGTCGGATCAGCAATGGGGAAATGGCCGGGGAGCAACCCCTATTTGCCATTGCCGATTTGACCACTCTGTGGGCGGAATTCAAGGTCTTCCCCGGCCAACGGGCCCAGGTTGCCATTGGCCAGAAAGTCCGACTGAAGGCTGACGGTATCGAGCGGGAGGGCACCATCCGCCATCTGCTGCCGGCACCCGGCAACGCGCCCTACACCCTGGCCCGAGTCGAAGTCGACAACGCCAAAGATCTGTTAACCCCGGGTTTGCTGGTGGCCGGAGATATCGTGGTGGAAACGGTGGAGGCCCCCTTGGTGGTTGACAACCGTGCCCTACAATCCTTTCGGGACTGGACCGTAGTGTTTATTCAGGTGGATGACACCTACGAGATCCGCCCACTGGAGCTGGGCCGCAGCGATGGCAACCTGACCGAGGTGTTGGGCGGCCTACAGGCAGGCGATCGCTATGTGGTGGAAAACAGTTATTTGATCAAGGCCGATATTGAAAAATCCGGCGCATCCCACGACCACTAACCAGGAGGCTATGATGATCAATGCCATCTTACGCCTCTCGGTAGAGCGGCGGTTTTTAATGTTATCCCTTATTCTGGTGCTGGTCGGCGTGGGCGCGTGGAGTTTTCAGCGCCTGCCCATCGACGCGGTGCCGGATATAACCAATGTCCAGGTGCAGATCAACACCGAGGCTCCGGGCTATTCGCCTCTGGAAGCGGAGCAGCGCATCACCTTCCCGGTGGAGACGGCCTTATACGGCCTGCCCAACCTGTCCTATACCCGGTCCCTGTCCCGCTACGGCCTGTCCCAGGTCACGGTGGTGTTCGAGGAAGACACAGACATCTATTTCGCCCGCAACCTCATCAATGAGCGATTGGGCGCCATCAAGAGCGCCCTGCCTCCCGGCCTGGAGCCGGAAATGGGTCCCATCGCCACGGGCTTGGGCGAGATCTTGATGTACACCGTAGAAGCCCTGCCCGGCGCCACTCAAGCGGATGGCAGTCCGCTGGATGCTACGGCACTGCGGGAGATTCAGGACTGGATCATCAAACCCCAGCTGGCCCAGGTGCCCGGTGTCATCGAGCTCAACACCATTGGCGGCTACGACAAGCAGTACCACGTCACGCCGTCACCCCAACGGTTGCTGGAGTTCGGCATCACGGTGGATGAACTGGTCAGCGCTCTGCGGGCCAATAACACCAATCGCGGCGCTGGCTATATCGAACGCAACGGCCAACAGCTGTTGGTGCGCTCGCCCGGGCAGCTGGCCACCATTGGCGATATTGAACAGGTGGTGATTGCCAACCGGGATGGTGCGCCAGTCCGGGTAGCCGATGTAGCTGAAGTGGCCATTGGCAAGGAGCTGCGCACCGGGGCCGCCACTCGCGACGGCAGGGAAACGGTGATGGGCACGGCCATGATGCTGGTGGGGGAAAACTCCCGGGCAGTGGCACAGGCGGTGGCCGAAAAGCTGGAGGCTATCCAACCCTCCCTTCCCGACGGGATCAAGGTGGAGGCGGTATACGACCGCACGGCGCTGGTGGACAAGGCCATCGCCACGGTGGAGAAAAACCTGCTTGAAGGGGCACTGCTGGTGATCGTGGTGCTGTTTCTGTTGCTGGGCAACCTGCGCGCCGCCTTGATCACGGCAGCAGTCATTCCGCTTTCGATGCTCGCCACCATCACCGGTATGGTGCGGTCTGGCGTGTCCGCCAATTTGATGAGTCTGGGGGCGCTGGATTTCGGCCTGATCGTCGACGGCGCTGTAATCATCGTCGAGAACTGTATCCGGCGCCTGTCCCAGGCCCAGCACGAGGGTCAGTTGGCCCTCAAGGAACGTCTGCAATTGGTGTTCGAGGCCACCAACGAAGTGATTCGTCCCAGCCTGTTTGGTGTCGCCATCATTACTGTGGTGTACCTGCCGATCTTTGCCCTCACCGGCGTCGAGGGCAAAATGTTCCACCCCATGGCGGCCACCGTGGTGATGGCCCTGCTGTCGGCCATGGTGCTATCACTCACCGTCGTACCCGCCGCCGTGGCGGTCTTCATGGGCGGCAAGATCAGCGAAAAGGAAAGCCCGGTAATCAGCGGCGCCAAATCGCTCTACAGGCCCGCGCTGCTCGTGGCAATGAGGTTCCGCTGGCTGGTGTTGGGCGGCGCGACCGCGCTGGTGGCGGTTTCTCTCTGGCTGGCGACCACTCTGGGTTCGGAGTTTATTCCACAACTGGATGAAGGGGATATTGCACTCCATGCCCTGCGCATCCCGGGCACTGGATTGGAGCAGTCCATCGAGATGCAGTCGCAGCTGGAGGAGCGGCTGAAGGCATTTCCTGAGGTGGATAAGGTGTTCGCCAAGATCGGCACACCGGAAGTGGCCACCGACCCCATGCCGCCGAGCGTGGCGGACAACTTTGTCATCTTGAAGCCCCGCGCCCAGTGGCCGGATCCTGGCAAGACCAAGGATGAGCTGGTGGCGGAAATGGCAGCAGCGGTAGAAATGCTTCCCGGCAACAAATATGAGTTCACCCAGCCCATCGAGATGCGCTTCAACGAACTGATCTCCGGTGTGCGCGCCGACCTCGGCATCAAGGTGTTCGGCGATGACCTGGATCAGTTGCTGGCATCGGCCAACGACGTCCTCGAAGTTGTGGAATCCATGGAGGGCGCCGCCGATGCCCGGGTCGAACAGGTGACCGGCCTGCCCATGTTGTCGGTACACCCCAAGCGCATAGCGCTATCCCGCTACGGGCTGACCGTGGATGATCTCCAGGATCTGGTGGCAGCCGGTGTCGGGGGCGAAAACGCCGGCCTGATTTACGAAGGCGACCGCCGCTTCCAGTTGGTGGTGCGTCTGCCCGAAGACATCCGCCGGGATGTGGACAGCCTCGCGGACCTGCCAGTCCCCCTGCCGGACGGTGGCTATGTACCCCTGTCGGAAGTGGCCGATCTTGAGCTGGCTCCGGCGCCCAACCAGATCAGCCGGGAAAACGGCAAGCGCCGGGTGGTGGTCACCGCCAACGTGCGGGACCGCGACCTGGGCGGATTTGTCGAGGAAGCACAGGCGCGCATTGCGGACGACGTGGACCTACCTCCCGGATACTGGCTGGATTACGGCGGGACCTTCGAGCAACTGCAGTCCGCCAGTCAGCGGCTTGCCATCGTGGTGCCCGTAACCCTCGCCATCATCCTCGCACTATTAGTGATGGCCTTCGGCTCCCTCAAGGATGCCCTGATCATCTTCACCGGCGTGCCACTGGCCCTCACCGGCGGGGTTCTGTCTCTGTGGCTGCGGGACATGCCCCTGTCGATCTCGGCGGGCGTTGGCTTTATAGCCCTCTCCGGGGTGGCGGTGTTGAACGGCCTGGTGATGATCGCCTTTATCCGCGATCTGTGGCACGAGCAGGGTGACCTGATGAAGGCCATTGTCGAAGGCGCCCTGATCCGCCTGCGGCCGGTATTGATGACCGCCCTGGTCGCAAGCCTCGGCTTTGTGCCTATGGCCCTCAATACCGGTACAGGTGCCGAAGTCCAGCGTCCGCTGGCAACAGTGGTGATCGGCGGGATTATCTCGTCTACGTTACTAACGCTATTTGTACTCCCTGTGCTCTATGCGTTGTTGCATGGCAGAAGTGCCAGTAACTCCACGCCCACAGGCGACATTAAGCACGACACTGATAGTTAACCAAAACTCCATCATGGGGAGGAACCTCCCCATGATTTTTTCAACGCTCTTTTATTGCGGTTTATGCCCTGGAAAGACTATGAACGATCCACCTAAGCAACGGAAAGATGACTCGAAGGAGGCTTCACCCTTTAGGACACATCGCATCCATGCCATCAATGGCGAATGGTATTTTTTAACCCGTGCAGGTCAGAACATCGGACCCTTTCCGAACAAAAAAGCGGCCGAAGAAAGCCTCGCGGAATTCCTAGAAACTGTCAAAAGGATGAGTAAACAACGGCTGATAATCCACAAAGTCGCCATTGAACGAGCGACCAAGCACAGGGCAAGCTGAATAGTGGAGTAAATTGATCGCTATATGGCTCGAAGAACGTAATTTCTCTCTTACTTTCAGCTCATTAGCAACACCACTCTGAGCTACACTGAATTACGCAAAATTGCCTGAAATGGCATAGTTTGGCGGTCAAATTACCCCAATTTTACCCCAAGAAATCGACCGGCAACTTGGGGCATATCCCTGCGTATGTCGAAGTACTTCGCTGGGCTTGGATGGAACCCCCGCAGCCGCACTGGCTGAAAACGCCATGACTCACAGTCCTCTCATGGTACTATCCAACCCCACAGAAATAGGTGCCGATTCAGGGTATCATCGTGGAATAACCCAAATGCGTAAAAGCCTCGCGCTGGTAGCCATCGGCTGGATGTCACCAGGGCAGCAGCCCTGAATGTCGAAACCATTCGCTATTACCAGCGGCTGGGGCTGATGACAGAGCCTGAGAAGCCCTTAGGCGGGATTCGCCGCTATAACGACGACGCGCTGGCACGGCTTCGATTCATCCGCAGGGCGCGATGGCTGGGATTCAGTCTGGAGGAAATCGGAGAACTGCTGAAACTCGAAGACGGCACCCATTGCGACGAAGCCAAAGCACTGGGTGGGCGCAAGCTGGGCAATGTGCGAGACAATATCCGAAGTCTTCAGCAAATTGAAGGTGTGCTCGACCAACTCGTCGAGGAATGCTGCACCCAGAAGGACAATGTCAGCTGCCCGCTGATCGCTTCGCTCCACGAGGGGTTTGAAACAGCTACTCAATGATGGAGATACCTGACAATTTGCCGCCACAACTACTGGCGAAACTCGATCTCGGACAATGGCCGAGTTGATCGAACCTTGGTTTATGGTAGACTTCGGCTTTCTTTCTACACAAGTCGCTTGATAATCGAATGGCAAAAAACTGGACGCTAATACTGTTTGCGGTATTGATGGTAGTGCAATCACTATCCATCGCCGCTGATGTATTGCCTATCCATTCGGATCACCAACCCCATGAGTTGGCGGATATGCCCGGGGGCGACGGTTCAACCCAAGCGACAGACCCGTCACCGGGATCAGACCACAACACACCGCCCGGCCATTGCCACTCCTGCCATTACCATGGCTCTCATATGCTGCTGTCCATGCAGCTGCCCACGCTGCCGACTGCCTCATCCAACCAGGTCACGCTAACCTATACCGTCGATCACCCCTCTCCCCCCATCGCTGCGATCCTCCGTCCGCCCATAGCCTAACCTCACTTTCCGGTCCTCGACCGGCGCCAGGATTTTTCAAAAATCTTTACGTGAGGTAATTCATGTCCATGCTATTCCGTTTGCGTCCGGATTCAGGCCGAAGCCTGATAATCCGGACAACGCGCCTGCTGATTTGCGGCGCGCTGCTAAGCCTGTCCGGGCTTATCCAGGCCGCTGATCGCGCCCCTGCAACACTGACGCTACCCGAGGCCTTCGCCCGGGTGCTCAGTGACAATCCCGAATTGGCAATGTATCCCTACGATATTCGCGCGGCCGAGGCGCGGGCCCTCCAGGCCGGGTTTCGCCCCAACCCGCAAGTATCCCTCGACGTCGAGAATATAGCCGGCAGCGGCGAGTTCTCGGGGACCGATGCCATGGAAACCACCCTAGCGCTTAGTCAGGTCATTGAGATGGGTGGCAAGCGCCCTCTGCGCCGGGATGTCGGGCAATGGCGCCGCCAAACCCTCGAGCGCGACTACGAACTGGCCCGCCTGGACGCACTATCGGCGGCGGCCAGCCGCTACCTGGAAGTGGCACAAACCCAGCGCCTGCTGGCCTTTGCCCGGGAAGTCGTGGACTTTACAAGCGCCGCGGAGAAAGTCGCCCAAAGGCGGTTTAATGCTGGCAGTGCCAGCCGGGCGGAACTGAGCCGTGCCCGCACGGACTTCATGCAAGCCAAGCTGGCGGTGAGCAATCTCACCGTGCGCCTGGGAAACGCCAAACGGCGCCTGGCGAGCCTGTGGGGTGAAACCTCAGCGGATTTTGGTGATGTAGAGGCCGAACTCTTCGCCTTGGCGCCAACGCCTGAGTTTGCCAGCGTCCAGCTCCAGCTGGAACAGGCGCCGCAGCTGCAACGGTTCTTGACCCTTGAAAGGCTGCGCCAGGCCGAGCTGGACCTGGCCATCGCCCGCGGCCGACAGGACATCGAAGTCGGTGCTGGCATCAGACGGGTCGAGGGAACCGGTGATACTGGTGTGGTTTTTTCGTTTTCCATGCCCCTTGGCATCTCTAACCGAAACCAGGGCAACATCAGTGCCGCGCGGGAAAACCTGACAAAACTTGACCTCGAAGAAAAAGCCACCCGGGTGAAGGTTTTCACGGAGCTGCGCAATGCCTTCGTCCAACTGGAACAGGCCCGCGAGCGGGTTACCCTGTTACGTGAGCAGATACTGCCTGAGGCACAGCAGGCACTGGCGCTGATTCAGGAGGGCTACGGCGACGGGCGTTTTTCCTATCTGGAACTGGTGGAAGCCCGGCGCCAGCTGCTGTCCTTCGAAACCGAGGCCGTTGCCGCCGCCACCGATTTTCACCAGACCCTTATCACCCTGGAGACCTTGACCGGCCAGCCGCTTACGGGGGAGCGCCAGTCACTCTACCCCACTGAAGCAATCAATGATTTCCGGTCCGATCTGCGCCTACCCACGCTGGGCAGCATCGATGATGAAGGGTCTCTTTCGCCACAGGATGAATCACAATGAACAAGTTACTGAATTATTTAATGGGCGGCCTCCTGCTAGCCGCCATGGTATCTCAAAGCACAATCGCCGCCCCATCAGATCAAGCCGCTCACACCGAAGAAGGCGCTCAGCACGCAGATGAAAAGCAACACTCGGAAGAGGAACATGCCGGGGAAGATCACGCTGAGGATGAAGGCGACCATGCCGAAGAAACCGGCCATGAAAGCCATGAGGAGGAAGAGCCTGATCTAACTTTTAGCGCCGATCTGCTACGCGAATTTGGCGGTGAAATCACCACTGCTGAAGCCGGTATGATTCGCCAGCAGGTCTCGCTACCTGGCGAGGTAAAACTCAACGAAGAAGCCGTGGCCCATATCACACCCCGGTTTTCGGCCAAGATCGTCGAGGTGCAGGCGAAAACCGGTGACCGGGTCAAGGCCGGTGACATTCTCGCCACCGCCGAGAGCTCCGAGACCCTGTCCCGCTTTCAGCTGAAATCTCTGATTGATGGCATTGTCATCAAACGCCACGTCACCTTGGGTGAACATTTAGCGCCCGATGATTCCGCCTTTGTCGTCGCGAACCTGTCCACGCTGTGGGTGGATATCGCTCTCTACCCCAAGCAAGTGCCTCTGGTAAAAGCCGGACAGCCGGTGCGGATAACCACCAGCCACGGCCCCGAACCTGTGGAGACCAGCCTGGACTATGTGGCTCCCCTGGTGGACGAGGCCACGCGCACGGGCCTGGCACGGGTCTTCCTGGCCAATACGGATAATAACTGGAAGCCGGGCATGTTCATTGAAGGCCAAATCACCCTGGGCGAATTTTCCGCAGAGGTAGTGGCGCCCCGAACCGCCGTCATCGACATAGAGGGTCAGCCCACGATATTCGTTCAGCACGACGGCAGCTGGGAACCTCGCCCGGTCAAGCTGGGTCGCGGAGACAGCCACTCTGTCGAGATTCTAGCGGGCCTTGATACGGGTGAACGCTATGTTTCTAAAGGTGGATTCGTGCTGAAGGCTCAGCTGCAGAAAAGCGAATTCGAATCCGGACACAACCACTAATCGCAGGAGAACAGTATGCAAACTCTTATTCGTTTTGCGCTGGAGAACCGGCTGCTAGTGGTCGTGATTTCTCTGGCGATGCTTATCGGCGGTTACTTCGCCTATCGCACCCTGCCGGTTGATGCCTACCCGGATATTTCACCGGCGTTGGTGCAGGTCTTTGTAGAAACCGAAGGTCTGGCGCCGGAGGAAGTCGAGAAATACGTCACCTACCCCATCGAAAGCGCTATGAATGGCCTGCCCCAACTGGATCATGTGCGCTCTATCTCCAACTTCGGATTGTCCGTAGTCAATATTTATTTCGAGGACGGCACCGACATCTACTTTGCCCGACAATTAGTGGGGGAAAGATTACAGGTAGCGCGGGAGGCTATTCCCGACGGCTTCGGGGAGCCGGTAATGGGCCCCATTACCACAGGGCTAGGCCAGATTCTGTTCTACGTACTTGAGGATACCAGCGGCCAATACAGCAACACTGAGCTGCGAGAGATCCAGGACTGGATCGTCAAGTTCAACCTGCAGACGGTAAAAGGTGTCACCGAAGTCCTTTCCATCGGTGGTGAGGTCAAGCAGTTTCAAGTACGTATCGATCCCGACGCGCTGATCCGCTACGACGTGTCACTACCCGATATCAAGGAGCGCATCGAGGCCAACAATGCCAACGCCGGGGCGCAGTTCATCGTCAAAAACGATGAGGAGTACATCGTTCGCTCCGTGGGTCTGGCCACGGACCTTGAAGCCCTGCGTAACATTGTGGTGAAAACCATCGACGGCACACCCGTCTACCTCCACCAACTGGGCGAACTGGACATCGGCGGTGAAATCCGTCGCGGGCTGACCAGCAAGGACGGCGAAGGCGAAGTGGTCGTGGGAATGGTCTTGAAGCTGATTGGCAGTAATACCTCCCAGGTGATCGGCGCCGTCAAGGCGGAGTTAGCCACCATCAACGCCAACCTGCCGAAAGGCATCGAGGTGCAGCCCTATTATGACCAGGCGACCCTGGTGAAAGCCGCAGTGAGCACGGTAATCAACGCACTACTCCAAGGTATTATTCTGGTGGCTCTGGTGCTGTTGGCGTTTATGGGCGGCCTGCGGCCCAGCCTGGTGGTGGCGCTGTCGATTCCCTTCTCCGTCGGCTTTACCTTTCTCGCCATGAAATTCTTCGACATCTCGGCCAACCTGATGTCGCTGGGCGGGATCGCCATCGCCATCGGCATGATGGTGGATGGTGCTGTGGTCGTGGTGGAGAATATCGACCGGATGTTGCGCGAATCCTCCCCGGATGAATCGCGCCTGCACCTGGTGGCGCGGGCCTGTCAGTCGGTGGCGCGCCCGATTCTGTTTGCCATCAGTATCATCATCATTGTGTTCCTGCCGCTGTTCACCTTGCAGGGGGTGGAAGGGGCGACCTTCCGGCCACTGGCCTATACCGTAGCGGTGGCCATGCTTGGCTCGCTGTTCTTTGCTCTGATTGTGGCACCTGTGGCCTCCTCCCTGCTGATGAAGCGCCCCGAGACAGACCCAGACAAACCCCGCAAGGACATTGTCAGCCTGCTGCTGAAAGGCTACCAACCCCTGGTACAGGCCATGGTGACGCGCCGCTGGATTGCTGTGACCCTGGCGGCGGTGGTCCTGCTCATCGGCATTGTCGTCGCCCCGCGGCTCGGATCGGAGTTTGTGCCCCGCTTCAACGAAGGGGATTTGCTGATCCGCGCCACCATGGCGCCGTCCATCTCCCTGGAAAAAGCCGAGACGACCATTGGCGTATTCGAGCGGCAATTGATGGCAGCGTTTCCGGAGGTCACCCAGGTGGTGTCGCGCATTGGCCGGGGTGAAGTCGGCGCCCACGCCGATCCGGTGAATAACGCGGAGATATTCGTCGCGCTCAAGCCCCAGGAGGAATGGCAAAGCGCGGAAACACTGGATGGCCTGTATGCGGCCATGAGTGAAAAATTCGCGGATTTCCCGGGCGCGCAATTCAACTTCACCCAGCCCATTGCCGCCGCCGTGGATGAACTGCTCACCGGCACCAAGGCCGAACTGGCCGCCAAACTCTTTGGTGATGACCTGGATGTGCTGGTGGAGAAGGCCCAGGCCATCGAACAGGTGATGCGCACCGTGCAGGGCGCCCAGGACGTTCAGCGCGATCAAATCGGCGGTACGCCGCAACTGCGCATTTCGTTGAACCGGGAGGCTATTGCCCGTTACGGCCTCAATGTCAGCGACGTGCAACGCACACTGAGCGTGGCCGTGGGCGGCAGCGAGGCCGGACAAGTGTTTGAGGGTATCCGCCGCTTCGACATCTATGTGCGACTTGAGGAGTCCGCCCGCAACCGGGCCGATGTGATCGAGCAGCTCATTATCAAGAACGCCGCCGGACAGCGCATTCCCCTGGAAGAGCTGGCCACCATTGAGGAAGTGGTGGGGCCGCGCCAGATCACCCGGGAAAACAACCAGCGTTTTATCACCATCCAGACCAATGTCCGCGACCGGGATATCGGTTCGTTCGTGGCCGAGGCCGATGCTGCCATTGCGCAGCAGGTGGATTTACCGCCCGGCTATTTCCTTAAATGGGGCGGGCAGTTCGAACTCCAGCAACAGGCCAACAAGCGCCTGATGATCGTGGTGCCCATTACCCTGGCACTGGTGTTCCTGATGCTGTTCGTCAATTTCAGATCCCTGCGCAACGCCCTGTTGATCATGCTCAATATCCCGCTGGCGCTGGTGGGCGGTATCGTCGCCCTGTGGCTGAGCGGCCAGAGCCTCTCGGTGCCGGCCTCGGTGGGCTTTATCGCCCTGTTTGGTATCGCCCTGGAAAATGGCCTGGTGCTGGTGAGTTACCTGAATGAACTGGTCAAGGACGGGGTATCCATTGCTGAAGCCAGTGTGCGGGCGGCCTGTGCAAGGCTGCGGGCGGTGATCATGACCGCCGTCACCACCGCCTTGGGGCTGTTCCCGCTGCTGTTCGCCACCGGCACCGGCAGCGAAGTGCAGCGGCCACTGGCCACCGTCGTGGTCGGCGGCCTGGTGACCGCCACCATCCTGACCCTATTGGTTATACCCGCCCTGTATCACTGGTTTGCCGACAAACCCGCTGATATGAGCGAATCCCATTAACCCGGAGTGATTGTCATGCAAGAGATCAAAGCCTATATCAAACACCACAAACTGGAAGCCGTGACCCTGGCCCTGCACCGCGTGCAGGGCGTCACCGGCATGAGCGTCGCCCACGTTGTCGGCTTCGGTCGGAGCAAAGTCAATACCAGCGCCGCCAACCCGATTGAGGGCGCGGGGGATTTTGTCAAGCACGTGAAGGTGGAAATCGTGTGTCACGATCAGTACGTGGACGAGGTCGTCCGCGTACTAAAAACCGAGGCGCACACCGGACTGCGCGGCGATGGCCGCATTTTTGTCAGCGATGTCAATCGTGCGATCCGGATCGAAGATGGTGCCGAGGACGATACGGTTGTCTGAGAAGAGAACCCGCCCTCTTCAGGCGAGCGGGTTCCATTTCAGCCTTCGCTCCCTCTACACCTGATGATTCTTCTTCAACAGGAGCTGTGGCTCATGACCTTGTACAGTCAGTTCAAGCCGTTTTGAATGGTTTTACTGGGCAAGGTCATGACAGCAGGACAAGATTATGAGTGATTCACCCAAGCAGCGAAAAGATGACTCGAAGGAGGCTCCACCCTTTAGAACACATCGCATCCATGCCATTAATGGCGAATGGTATTTTTTAACCCGTGCAGGTCAAAATATCGGGCCGTTTTCGACCAAAGAAGCAGCAGAAGCAGGCTTGGCGGAATTCCTGAAAACTGTCAAAAAGGATAAGTAAACAATGACCGATAATACTCAAAGCCGCCAAGGTACAGGCGACCAAACACAGAGTAAACTGAATACAGCAGATGCCTCTTTATAAATAGCCCCCAACAAGGTTAAACCAATGAGTCACGACCATGTGCATATGGCCCCGGAGACCAAGGATAAACGTGTTGCCATCGCCATCTGGGCGAACGGGATCCTGACCCTGGCTCAGATTGGGGGAGGTATCTTTGCCGGTAGTCTCGCCCTTATCGCGGACGCCTTGCATAATTTTTCAGACATGGCATCACTCGTCATCGCGTTCGCGGCGCAAAAAATTGCGCGCCGCCCGGCTGACGCAAAGATGACCTTTGGTTACGGACGCATTGAAATCGTTGCCGCCCTCATCAACTACACTACCTTGATCATTATCGGGATCTACCTGATTTACGAAGGTGGCATGCGGATCATTGATCCTCCAGAGATAAAGGGCTGGTGGGTCGTTTGGCTGGGTGGTGTCGCCCTGGCGGTGGACGCCTTGACAGCGTTGCTCACCTATTCGATGCAGAAAGACAGCGTCAACATCCGTGCTCTGTTTCTTCACAATCTGTCGGATGCACTCGCGTCGGTCGCCGTGGTCATTGGCGGGACCCTTATTTTACTCTACGACATGCGCTGGGTTGATCCTGCAATCACCATCGGCATCGCGGGCTACATTCTCTACCTGGGCCTGACGGAAATCGGCGGCACCATCAGAACCCTCATGCTGGGTAGCCCTGTGGACATCGATACCGATGCCGTCATTGTTACCCTCTCCAACATCGAAGGCGTTATCGACCTTCACCATGTGCATTTTTGGCAGATGGGCGAACACGATGCCTCGCTGGAGGCCCATGTGATTATCGAGGAAAGTGCATGGGATCAGCTTGAGAATATCAAGTACAGGATAAAACAGGCTCTGGCGCAGGAATTCAACATCAGCCATTCAACACTGGAATTCGAGCACCCGGACCACGGACACAAGGATGCCCACACCTATGGGCATGGGTAAGAGCAAGGTTCTTCGCAAGAATCGACGGGAACGGAGCCTTCAACATACCAACCAAAGCGCACAACGATATTCGGAATACGACTGTATATCGATATCATCCGGTGATGTTTATCACGAGCATCGCCGGTCGCCCAACCGCGAACATCATGTACTCATCGCCCATGTGGTGATAACTACCGCGATGGATATGGACCATCTCACCGATCTAACAAAAAATTGCTGAAGCGCTGGAGCCGTTCTACCTTAAACACACGACCATTGAAATTGAATCCGGCCATGAAACTTGCCGACACGACAAGAGTTCACCAGATTCCTAGCTAACCACGCAGGAAGGAAGCTTTGTTCGCCCAAGGCCAGTGATGCGCCGGGCTCCCAAGGCTGCATAGCAAGGTTTTCATGATAGGTATCGACTGGGGAGATTAAAATGCTGGGACTGAAGGAGATCAATAGCAACGGGGTGGTAGTACTCGAAGCAAGCGGAAAAATTACGCGTGAGGACTGTCATAAGGTTTTTCCTAAGCTAGAGGCTGGGTTCGACGACCACGAGAGCTTGCATTTTTACATTGATCTGCGCGATCTCTCAGGTATGGAGCTCGTGGCTTTAAAGGAGGACCTACGTTTCGACGTAAAGCACAAGTGGACTTACCCTAAATAGGTAGGCACTCCTAGGCTACGCTTTGAGCATAGGAGAACAGCATGAATAATCCACGATATAGTCCGGAATTTAAAAACGAAGCGGTCAGGCAGGTGATCGATAGAGGGTACTCCGTGCCCGAGGTGGCCCAGCGGCATGCCCGGCACGGCAATGTCGGCAACGTCGGGTTTTTCGGCCAAGAGACGTTTCACGTCGGACGCCGGAGCGTGCCCCCCTCAATCGCATATCCAGCTACCACATAGGTATGGCATGACCACAGCGAGGCCGGAACCTTGGCTTGGCTTGCCGCTTGACCGAAGCCATGTCGCTCGCGGCCTCGGAGCGGACAACGCAGCCTGCCTCGCGCATATACGTCATCCACTTGCCGCAGCAGTTCGGGTCGTAGACCACCATCTCCGGGAGTGAATCCGAGCCGGCCTCGGCGGGTGCGCTCGTGGTGAAAGAGGAGACCAGAACGACCAGGGTTGCAAGAACGATTTACAATGTTTTCATGATGAAGCCTCTTTGTTGAAGCTGCTGAGTTTCCACAGTGAGTACAAAACCGGTACAACCAGCAGTGTCAGAACAGTGGCGCTGATCATGCCGCCGACCATCGGCGCTGCGATGCGGCGCATGACTTGGGCGCCGGTACCGGAACCCAGCATGATCGGCAACAGACCCAGCACGATGGTGGCAACCGTCATCAGGATCGGCCGCACGCGCAGCAGCGCGCCCTCGGTAATCGCCCGCATCAGATCGTCCCTGGTCAATACTTTGCCTTGGGACTCAAGTTCCTCGCGCCTATCATTGAGCGACTGCTCCAGGTAGGAGACCATCAGAATGCCGATCTCGATGGCCACGCCTGCCAGCGTGATCATCCCGACAGCCACGGCTACCGACATATTGTAGCCCAGAAGGTAGAGCAGCCAGTAGCTGCCTGCCAGTGCCACCGGCAGCGTGCCGAGAATAATCGCAACCGAAGCCAGATTGCCAAAATTCATGAACAGCAGCAGTACGATGATGGCGGCGGCGACCGGTACAACAAGCTTGAGCCTTGCCTCCGCCCGCTCCATGCTCTCGAACTGGCCGGACCAGCCCAGCGAATAACCGGCCGGGAGATCGACGTTGTCGGCGACTGCCTGTTTGGCCCTGCGTATATAGCCACCCAGGTCGGAATCGGTCACGTCGACATAGATCCAGCCATTGAGACGGGCGTTTTCGGTGCGGATGAGGCCAGGACCGCTTTCGACATCGACTTTGGCAACCGCAGACAAGGGTATCTGCTCGCCACCAGGAGTGACGATGGCGAGCTGACGCAGGTCAGTCAAGGAACCGCGCAGGTTGCGAGGGTATCTGAGGTTGATCGGATAACGCTCCAGCCCCTCGACGCTCTCGCCAACGCTCATGCCACCGATGGCCGAGCGCACGATATCGTGCACATCGGCGATGTTCAGTCCGAACCGGGCTGCGGCGAGGCGGTCGACATCGATGGTCACGTAGCGCCCGCCGGTGACTCGTTCGGAGTAGACCGATGCGGTTCCGGGGACCTTCTTTAACGTTCGCTCGATCTGCTCACCGACGTCGGAAATGACCGCGAGATCCGGGCCAGCCACCTTGATGCCGACCGGCGTCTTGATGCCGGTGGCCAGCATGTCGATGCGGTTCTTGATCGGCATGATCCAGGTATTGGTCATGCTGGGAACTTGGACCAGCGCGTCGAGTTCGGCCTTGAGCTTTTCCATGGTCATGCCCTCGCGCCATTGATCGCGGGGTTTGAGCCGGATTGTCGTCTCGACCATCGTCAGCGGCGCCGGGTCGGTCGCGCTATCGGAACGCCCGGCTTTGGCATAGGCGGTCTCGACCTCGGGCACGGTCATTATCAGCCGGTTGGTCTGGCCGAGAATTTCGGCCATCTTGCCGGCCGAGGCGGCCGGGAACGCGCTGGGCATGTACAGCAGGTCACCCTCGTCGAGCTCGGGCATGAATTCCGAACCCATGCGCTGGTACGGCACCAGAGTGCTCGCCACAAGCGCAAGCGTGACCGCCAGCGTGACAAACGGGCGCCGCAGCACCAGTGCCAATACCGGCCGATAGACCCCAATCAGCACGCGGTTGACCGGGTTCTGTCGTTCTGGCGTGACGCGACCGCGCACCAGGTAGCCGATCAGCACCGGCACCAGGGTTACGGCAAGGCCGGCGGTTGCGGCCATGGCGTAGGCCGTGGTGAATGCCAGCGGCTTGAACAGCCGGCCTTCCTGGGCCTCCAGCGCGAAGATGGGCACAAAACTCAGCGCGATGATCAGTACCGCAAAAAAGAGGGCCGGGCCGACCTCAGAGCACGATTCCGCGACCGCGTCCCAGCGTGCCTTGCCACTGAGCTGCCCGCCGGCTTTTTCCAGTCGCTTGTGAAAGTTCTCGATCATCACGATGGCCGAGTCGACCATCGCGCCGATCGCAATCGCAATGCCGCCCAGCGACATGATATTGGCGTTGATGCCCTGAATGTTCATCACGATGAACGCCATCAGCACGCCCAACGGCAGAGTCAACAGCACCACCAGCGAAGAGCGGAAATGGAACAGGAACAGCAGGCAGACCAGCACCACGATGATGAATTCCTGCACTAACTTTTCACCCAGTGTGTTTACCGCTCGCTGAATCAGGTCGGAACGGTCGTAGGTCTCGACGATCTCGACGCCCTCGGGCAAGCTTTGTTTCAGTTCTTCCAGCCGCTGCTTGACGCGCTCGATAGTGCCCAGCGCATTCTCGCCGAAGCGCATCACGATCACCCCGCCGACCGCTTCGCCCTGGCCGTTGAGTTCACCGATGCCGCGCCGCAACCCCGGGCCAAAGCGAACCCTGGCGACATCACGGATCAGCACCGGTACGCCTTCATCGGTAGTCATCAATGGTATGGTTTCGAGATCCTCCAGCGAATTGACGTAGCCGGTGGCGCGGATCATATACTCGGCCTCAGCCATTTCGATCACCCGGCCGCCGGTTTCCATGTTGCCGCGCCGGATGGCATTCCTTACTTGTGTCAATGGAATGGCATAGGCACGCAATTTATCCGGGTCCACCACTACCTGATACTGGCGCACCATGCCGCCGATGGTTGCAACTTCGGAGACGCCCTCGACGGTCTGCAGCTCGAACTTCAGAAACCAGTCCTGGATGGAACGCAATTCGCCCAGGTCGTGTTGGCCTGTGCGGTCGACCAGCGCGTATTGATACACCCAGCCGACCCCAGTGGCATCGGGGCCCAGCGCGGTGCGGACACCCTCGGGCAGTGTGGGCGTGACCTGACTGAGATATTCCAGCACCCGCGAGCGCGCCCAGTACAGATCGGTGCCGTCTTCAAAGATGATGTAGACGAAGGCGTCGTTGAAAAACGAATAGCCGCGTACGGTCACGGCGCCCGGAACCGCCAGCATGGCGGTGGTCAGCGGATAAGTGACCTGGTCCTCCACCACCTGCGGGGCCTGGCCGGGATAGCTGGCCTTGACGATGACCTGTACGTCAGACAGATCCGGAATCGCGTCCAGCGGGGTGCGCAGCATCGAGATTATACCTCCGGCGGCCACCAGCGCCGAGAGCATCAAGACCAGGAAGCGGTTGGCGACTGACCAACGAATGAGATTCCCGATCATTGACCTTTTCCTCCATCATCCATGACTTGCATGTCGTGACCCGAATGGTCCATGCCCTGCATGCCATTGCCCGTTTGCTCGGTAGCCTCCTGTTCCTGCCCGATCATGCGCAGCAGGGAAGCGTCCATGCTGGCTTCGGAGTCCATCAGGAACTGGCTGGAGATGACGATCTGTTCGCCTTCGCCCAGCCCCTCGAGAATCTCCACACGGCCCTCGCTTTCCAGCCCGGTGTGCACCTGGGCCGGCCGGAAATGGCCGTCGCCCAGCGCAATAATCACCCGCTCCTGGTCGCCGGTCCGAATCACTGCCTGGCTAGGCACATGAACCACCCTGTGGCGTGGCGCACCGTCGATCGCGACGGTTGCATACATGCCGGGCTTGAGGGCCAGATCCGGGTTGTTGAACACCAAACGGGCTCGTGCGGTGCGGCTCTCGGTCCGGATCGTCGGATAAACGTAGTCGACTTCTCCGACCCACTCGCGCTCCGGTGCGAACGGCAGCTTCATCCGCGTGGCCTGTCCCGGGGCCACCCAGTCGATCTGATTTTCGAAGACATCGACATCGACCCAGACCGTGGACAAGTCGGCCAGGCTCATGATGGTCGTGCCGGGCTGGACGAACATGCCCTGGCGAACGCCAAGTTCAATCACATAACCATCAATGGGGGCGGTCACGTCGAACAGTTCGCGGGCCTCGCCGCGACTTTTTAGCGCTGCAATCTGGTTGTCCTGCATGCCGAGTGCCCTGAGGCGGGTCGCGGTGGCACGCATCAGCGCGGCCTGCCCGGAACTCATCGCCTGCAGATACTCATCCTGCGCGCTGACCAGTGCCGGCGAGTAAATCCTGAACAGCAACTGACCGGCCTCGACGCGATCGCCCTCTGTATCGGCGGCAAGTTCTTCTATCCAGCCTTCGGTGCGGACGTGGATGTGTTCGAGCCGATCCGCGTCGGGCGTGATGAAGCCCACGGTCTCGATATTCCGGTACAGCGTGCCGCGCTGGGCCGTCGCAGTCTTGACGCCAATATTGTTGATCACTGTTGGATTGATCCGTAGCGATGGCTGATCGGCGCCCGCAGCGCCTTTCTCATCGGCGTAGACCGGCACCAGGTCCATCCCCATCGGCGACTTGCCGGGCTTATCGGCGCGGTAATTCGGATCCATCGGTCCGACCCAGTAGAGAATTTCGCGCTCGTCTTCGGCGGCCGAGTCACGGCTTTTTGATTCCTTTGTCAGATTGGCAAGCCACCATCCCGCGGCGCCACCGAAGATCGTCGCGACAACGGCAATTACGATCAGAATTCGGGTCTTGTTCACGAAGGATCTCCTGTAAGCCAGGCCAGCCGAGCCCAGCTCTGTGCAGCCTTGGTTTCGAGTTCGGCCAGTTTGAGTTCAACGTCCAGTTCGGCGAGTTGGCTTCGAATTAACTCAGCGAAGTCGGTCTGGCTGTTGGCGTAAGTGGTGATCGAAGCCTCGGCGGTTTCACGGGCGCGATTGCCAACCACCTGGCGATAGAGCACGATCCGCTCGTTGAGACGTTGCCAGTTGTCGAGTTCCTGATCGAGTTGCCGCTTCAGATCGCGTAGCAATGTCATGCGGTCGAAAACACGCGCACTCCGACCGTGCACGGCTGCCTTGCGTTGGCGATCCTGCCGTTTATCGGTAAAAAGCGGCAGCGACAGCGTTATGCCAACCGTGGCTAGGTCCGACCGTTCGGTGCGCCGGCCATAACCTGCTTCAATCGCGAACTCGGGCTTGTAAGCCTGCTCGGCCAGTTTGATGCCGAGATCCGCAGCCTCGACTTGGGCATCGGTAATATGGACCTGCGGATTTTCGACCAAGCGGCTTTCAAGTGCAGTGAGATCTTTCGGCTCGGAAAACTCCGGGATTGCTTCGGGCAACGGTCGGAACGCCTCGCGCCCGATATACCGAGCCAGTGCTTCGCGCGCGACGTCGGCCCGACGCCGGTGTTCGACCAGGCGATCGTCCAGCAGGGAGAGTTCAAGTTGTGTGCGCAACACATCCTGCGAGTGCATCCGGCCCGTGGCGAAGCGCGCGAGCAGTGAATCGATCTGTTTGTCGATCGCTTCGCGACTGGCCGTGACGATTCGAATTGCGCGTGTCTGATAGGCCAGATCCAGCCAGGCCGTGCGCGTGACCAGCGCGACTTCGCGCAAGGCAGCTTCGCGTCCGGCACGCTCTGCCTCCGCCTCGGCCTCGCGTTGTTGGCCGCGAATTTTCAGCGTTTTCCCGGCCGGGAACTCCTGGCGCAGGCCAAGCCGTGCCGCCTGGGTCATGCCGTCTTGGTCGAATTCAAACGAGTCAGTCGGGACGTTGGCGACCTGGGCGGTGATCTTCGGGTCGGGTAGCTGCGCGTCGGCGACGGCGCGCTGTTCCAGGGCCTCGGCACGTGCGGTGAAGCGTTCGAACTCAGGGTCCTGGGCAGTCAGTGCGGTTTCTACCGCCTCAGCAAGGGTCAACGGTTCTGGCTGAGCCAGCACCACAGGCGACAACAGCCACCCCGCTGCCAGCAGTGCAGCTACTCGACTTGCCATTAAAATTTGTGGTGTGAGCATGTATACACTCCTTGCAGATATAGCGAAAGCGCTGTGCCCGATGTAGCAATACGCACCTTAAGCCGCCGCTGGCTAAGCCGCTTTGCCACCTAGACCCTAGCCTAATAAAGGCCATCCAGAAGGGTATTAGGGATAGACACATCAGGGGGCAGGATAGCCAATGGTCACGAACAGGAAGATTACCCCAGGATTACACCTTTGTAATCCTGGGGTAATGCTGCCGACAGGGGACGACATCTAAAATTATATGCGTTAGAGACATGGAGTCAGAAGCCTGACCGAGCTCCTACGGGAGACATGGTCTGTCATCTGATCGAGGAATTCAGCGATGGCGACCATACCAGTTGAAAAAACGTTCAGATCTAAAAAATATTAAAGGTAGGCGTGATGGCGCAAAAATTAGTTGATCCTGGTGTCGCGGAAGGAAGAATAAACGAATGCATGTAGGTGCCTGGGGTTTGGCGATTATCGTGACCGTTGTTGTCTCGTGGTTGATGTACCGCTATCTGGCGCCGGACAGCTGGAAAGAGTGGACGCGCGCGGGCGTACTTCAGGCTTTCATTATTGCCTTTTACGCCGAGATGTACGGGTTTCCCCTGACCATCTACTTTCTCGCGCGGTTTTTCGGCCTCGACCTGGCCTGGGGCGAAGGCGGCAACCTTTGGGCGCAACTGTTTGGCACACCTACCGCTCATATCGTAGCCATGCTGATCGGCTATAGCCTGGTGTTCCTCGGTGCGACTTTGGTCGCTGACGGTTGGCGCAAGATTCACCAGGCGCGACGCAGTCAAACACTGATGACCGATGGCATCTATGCGCACGCTCGTCATCCACAATACACGGGTCTGTTTCTCATCGTCTTCGGCGAGGGGGTTGTGCACTGGCCAACCATTCTCTCTGTGATTGCGTTTCCAGTGATCCTGCTGGCGTACACGCTACTGGCACGCAGGGAGGAGCGTCAGATGCTGGAACAGTTCGGTGATGAATACCGCAACTATCAACGGCGGGTTCCAATGTTCGTCCCCAATATCAATGGTCTACTACGACAGGAGTCTTGAATGAACGTAGAAATCACGACCATCATCAGCGGTGTTGTCCTGTTGCTTGTTTTCGCCCTTGTGGGTTGGAACCTGCGGCGAAAGCGATCGGATTCTGAAAAGACAGGAAGAAAAAATGAGCACTGAATCAAAGCAGACACTAGCACTGGCACGGCTGACTGTGCCGGGTATGGGATCAGACCACTGTGCCGGCATTGTGAAAACCTCGCTGAAGCGCCTGGACGGCGTCGGGGATATCACCACCAACATTGCCGCTCACCGCGTGGAAGCCAACTACGATCCCGACAAGCTGAAACTAAGCGATATCCGCAAAGCCGTGGAAAAGGCAGGCTACGATGTCGCTTCGGCCAGCAACGCCGGGGCAGGCCAAGGCATCCAGCTTATTGTCCCGGGCATGGGCTCGGATCACTGTGCCGGTATTGTGCGCGAATCTCTCCAGCGGCTCGACGGCGTCACGCACATCAGCACCAGTATCGCCAGCCACAAGGTACACGTTGAGGTGGCCGAGGGCGGTCCCACTGCTGACCAGCTTAAACAAGCCGTAGAAAAAGCCGGTTACGATGTCGCCCAGGCCTCTTCCGAGGCTGAGGATGACGATGCAGGCAAGGATGCCGATATCGAAGACGCCTACTTGCGCCAGGCGCTCAAGCGCTTGTGGATTGCCGGCGTACCGACCACCCTGATCATGCTATTGATGATCCCGCACATGTTCTGGCAGCCTATTCCCGGCTATCTGGCGATTATCGCGGTGCTCGCGTTCCCTGTGGTCTTTCTTTACGGCGGCGCTGCCACCCATAAATCTTCCTGGCGCTCGCTCACCAACCGCACCTTCAATATGGATGTGCTGATCTCCATGGGCAGCCTGCCACCCTACCTGATCGGCCTGGCGGGCTTTTTCGTCACCATGACCTCGTTTATTGAGATGGCCGCCACCATCATGACCTTCCACCTGCTCGGGCGTTATCTCGAGGCCAAAGCCAAAGGCAGAGCGTCCCAGGCGATCCGCAAGCTGCTGACTCTTGGCGCCAAAACGGCGCGGGTGGAACGCGACGGCCAGGAGCAGGAAGTCCCCATCAAGGAGCTCCAGGCGGGCGACATCATGGTGATCCGCCCTGGTGACAAGGTGCCCACCGACGGCGAGGTCGTGGAAGGCGAGAGCCATCTGGATGAGTCCATTGCCACCGGTGAATCGGTACCGGTGTATAAAGCGCCGGGCGATACCGTTATTGGCGCAACCATCAACAAAGAGGGGCGACTGCGGGTCAAAGCCACCAAAGTGGGTGGCGATACCTTTTTGTCCCAGGTGATCAAACTGGTAGAACAGGCGCAGGGGTCTCGGGTGCCCATACAGGAATTCGCCGATCGCATGACCGGACGTTTCGTGCCAATCGTCATCCTGATTGCCTTGGCGAGTTTTGTCATCTGGTTTGTTGCCGCCGACTCTCTGCGCCCGATACTTATCTGGGGCGCAGGGTTTCTGCCCTGGGTCGACCCGACTGCGACCACCCCGGTGCTAGCCATTCTCGCCGCTATTGCGGTGCTGGTTATCGCCTGCCCCTGTGCTCTCGGTCTGGCGACACCAACCGCACTGATGGTCGGCTCTGGTATTGGCGCCGAGCGGGGCATCCTGATCCGTTCCGGCGAAGCCATTCAGACCTTTAAGGACGTCAAGGTGATGGTACTGGACAAAACCGGCACTATCACGCGGGGCGAACCCAAACTGACCGAAGTCACCGTCGCCGAAAGCGTGACCGAGCAACAATTATTGCAGTGGGCTGCGACGGTGGAAAATGCCTCCGAACACCCCATTGCCCGCGCCATTGTTGAGGGCGCCGGTGAGCGCAGTGTGAAGCCGGGAGAGGTAACGGAATTTCGGTCCACCGGCGCACGCGGCGTTTCTGGAAAGGTCGATGGTGCCCTGGTGCTGATAGGTAACCGCAGGTTGTTGGCTGAAGAATCTGTAAACGGTCTGGAGGCGCTGGATAAAGAGCTTGATGACCTGGAAGGACGCGGGCGCACCGCCGTGCTGGTGGCGGTTGACGGTAAAGCCTGCGGCATTGTCGCGGTAGCGGATACCATCAAGGAGGAGTCGGTAGCCGCGATTCGCGGTATGCACGCACTAGGCTTGCATGTGGTGATGATCACCGGCGACAACGAACGTGCGGCGCGCGCTGTTGCCAATGAAGTGGGCATCGACGAAGTCCAGGCCGGTGTGCTCCCGGAAGGCAAGGTGGGTGCCATCCGTGAACTGCAGAAAAAGCACGGTGATCATGTCGCCATGGTGGGCGACGGCATCAATGATGCGCCGGCTCTAAAACAGGCCAATGTGGGCATTGCTATCGGCGCCGGCGCCGATGTGGCCATCGAGGCGGCGGATGTCACCCTGGTGCGCGGCGAACTGACCGGCGTGGTGGAAGCCATGCATCTGTCGCGTGCCACCTTTGGCAAAATCGTGCAAAACCTGATCTGGGCCAGTGCCTACAATGTGGCCGCGATTCCCATTGCCGCGATCGGTTTGCTGCACCCCATGATCGGGGTTATTGCCATGACTGTGAGTTCGCTCTCGGTGATTGGCAACTCACTCTTGCTCAAGCGGGTGAAGTTGAACGTGAGTGACAAACCTGAAACCGAGTAGATAACAAATTACACAGCCCATAGGAGACACCACCATGGCAACCAAACCCGGATACTGGACCAGCCTTCACGGCCTGGCAACGCTCACGCTTATTGGCACCGCACTCTATTTTCTCTTTGTGGAACACGGCGTCCACGTGCTTCCGTATCTCCCCTTTCTGATTATCCTGCTGTGCCCACTGATGCACCTCTTTATGCACAAGGGCCACGGCGGGCATGGGCACGGAGAGCAAGACCACGGCGAGCATCAACACCAGGATGCGGAAGAGGCCTATCGCCGGGGTCTGGAAGAAGGCCGAAAAGAGGCTGACAAACGCCGCTAGTGTCAAACAACGGCAGATATTGTGTACAACAGACGAGTTCAACCCTTACCAGACAATGTCGAGTTTTCGACTTACCCACCAGGAGCGCAATATGAAACCACTATTCAGAGTAATCGCCCTCACCGCAGTGTTTGCACTTCCCGCCTTCGCCCAGGACAGTCATCAACACGGCGAGGACAAGGAGGACGGCGCCATGGGGATGCATGATCAACCTATGGCATCAATGCACGAGAACATGCAGGAAATGCATGCGCTGATGGAAAAGATAAAATCAGAGAAAAACCCGGAAAAACGCCTGCAATTGATGGAAAAGCACATGGATGCCATGCAAACCGGGATGCACAAAATGAACATGAATATGGGCACGTCACACCAGTCTGGTGACAAGGGCCAGAATATGAACATGGAAAACTGTATGGGCATGATGAGAGAACACAAGAGCATGATGCAGGGGATGATGGACCAGATGAAGGAGCACCAGGCGCAAGAGAAAAAGTTGCGCAAGCATATCCATAAAAAATAGCCTGTACAGTTGTCCCGCTACCTCATTGCTAAACCTTCAGATCTGCCGGGTAGAAGGAGCCGCGTTAATGAAACACAAGGAACATCGCTTGGGCGTTTCAGAGATCAACCGGGTGACTCGTCACCTCGTGTTGGTGACGCCCATCAACACCACACAACTGAACGCAGCCATTGCAGAGATTGACCAGCTATACGGCCTGGATGACGTCACTTTCGACGAGAAATCCGCCAGGCTCGACTTTTCCTACGATGCCTCCCGATTATGTATTGACTGCGTGGAGGAAGTTTTGGAAAAACACAGCATCCATCCCAAGCATGGCTGGTGGACGCACTTCAAGGAAGAGTATTACCGATTCGTCGATCAGAACGTCAAGGACAATGCCCAACATGAGCCTTGGAGCTGTCACCAAACACCCAGACATACCAGAAAATAGGGGCTGCTGAGACCCCTCTCATGCAAATAGTCTGGTGCACTAGCTTTTACAGCATGGGCACCCCGAGGGCCTGTACGGCCAGTGGATACGGATGGTCGCCTTTGGTGAATTCGATGATAACGGGAATACTGACCTCCCCCCAACTCAAGTGTCATGTGGTTTCGCTGGTAAATATCGTCCAGTGTCTCCAGCAACATCTGCATGAAAACTGGGGCGTACAGCGGCACGTGCACTTCAGTAACGATTCTCTCGATCTGCCGGCCATTTTTTTGGAACATGTCGATGGCGGCGCGCCCCAGATCGAGCGCTGGCTGGGAGAAACCCTGAAGGCCACGGGCATAGTCGGACTTGTCATTGGTTTTCTGGGTGTGGCATTGTTGTCTTGGTCGGGATTCAGCGATGACAATGACGACTACCTATGGGTAATTACCTGGGTTCTGATGGCGGCTATCGGAACGGCAGTAGACAATGTTCTGCTAAAGAAGGAAGCTGGTGGCGCTATTGCTGCGCCCATGGCAGTCCAGCTTTTAATCGGCGGCACAATACTGTTGCTCGCCTCAGCGCTGGTCGGTGAGTACTGGGACGTTGGCTGGACAATCCGGTTCACCGCTTCGCCGCTCATTCTTTCCTCGCTGGCGACAGCGGCAATGATATTTCTATGGTTCGGTCTACTGGCTCGAGCCCCCTTGAACCAATTGAACGTTTTCAGCTTTCTGACCCCGGTGTTCGGGTTGCTAATCGGTTTTCTGTTCTTTGAAGAGCGGCTGCAACTTCTTGTCCAGGTGCTGGGTATTCTGGTTGTCCTTGTGGGCATAGCCCTTATGCAGGAAAAGGATGCCGTTCAGAATGGCATCGAAGAACATAAAGCGGGTTGTTTATGAACAGTTTGACTATATTTCTGAGGAAATATCTGGGTGATGTGGGACTGGTATTTTACATCTCCGTATTGATTATCACTGCTTTCGTCACCGCCGCCGCCCTGTATCCCGACGCTGTGCAATCCACGGCCCAACAAATTCTCGATCTCACCGCCAGAAAGCTCGGCTGGATGTATCTGTTGGCAACCACCGGCTTTGTGCTGTTTGTCCTGTTTCTCGCCTTTTCCAAATCTGGAAGCATTCGCCTGGGAGCAGAGGACGAAGCACCGGAGTTTTCCTTCAACAGTTGGCTGGCGATGATTTTTTCAGGCGGGATGGGTGTCGGGCTGGTTTTCTGGGGCGTGGCCGAGCCGATGATGCACTTCAATGACCCGCCCCTTGGCCTTACCGAGCCCCGTACCGCAGAAGCGGCGCAGTTGGGGATGCGCTATGCATTTTTTCATTGGGGATTCCACCAGTGGGCAAATTTCACCTTGGTGGGGCTGGCGATTGCCTATGTGCGTTTCCGTCACAACAGTCGCGGCTTGATTAGCGAAAGCGTCCGCCCATTACTGGGCGATCGGGTGGACCGGAGTTGGGGTAGCATCATCGATATCCTGGCTGTGGTCTCCACCGTATTCGGCGTTGCCACAACCCTGGGGCTCGGTGCGTTACAGGTCAACAGCGGGCTGGCTAATCTGGGCGTGGCTGCCTACTCGGCAACCTCGCAATTCTACATACTCGGAGGACTCGCAACCTTATTCATCATTTCGGCAATGACACCCCTCAACATGGGGATTCGCTACCTCAGCAATGCCAACATGGTGCTCGCCGCAGGGCTGTTAGTCTTTGTACTTATCACAGGCCCCACCGGTTTTATCTTCAGCGAGCTCACCCAGACAATGGGCGAGTACCTTGGCAATGTCATTGAGATGAGCCTGGTAACTACGCCTTACTCCCACGAACACTGGGTGGAGCAGTGGACCATATTCTACTGGGCCTGGGGCTTGAGTTGGGCCCCCTTCGTGGGCAGTTTTATTGCGAGGATATCCAGGGGCAGAACTGTCCGTGAGTTTGTCCTCGGGGTGATGATCGTTCCCGTTGGGCTCAGCATGTTGTGGTTTGCCACCTTCGGTGGCTCCGCCATCTACTTCGACTTGTTCGGCGGCATAGCCATTGCGGATGCCGTGTCGAAAGAAGTGCCGGCCGGTCTTTACGTGCTTCTCAATCAACTGCCCTGGGGCGGGTTCGCGGCCGTCCTGACCGTGGCCCTGGTCTCCATGTTCGTGGTGACTTCCGCAGATTCCGCCACCTTTGTGCTGGGCATGTTCACCTCCAAGGGAGTTCTCACGCCAACACGCGTTGTTCGTATCCTTTGGGGCATACTACAGTTGCTAATGGCTTCTGTCCTGTTGCTAAGCGGTGGGCTGAACGGGCTCCAAACCGTATCCATCATCGCAGCGTTCCCATTCATGTTGCTAATGGTGCTGATGGCGTTCTCCCTTCACAAAGACCTCGCTGCGGAGATCAGACGGCGGGAGGAAAAGAATCAACTGCTCCATACCCGAATGGAACAATGGCTGATGCGGGAATCCGAGCGGGAGGCGGAGCGCCGGGAAGAAGAGGGGATTCATCCAACCGCCCCGGAGGAATGCCCCGCACAGACACTCGATCGCTAACCGGTTGGGGCCTTGTTCATTTGAGCTTGTGCCAAATTTAACTCTCACAGGAGAAATGACATGCAGCAACCCAAAGCATCTAACGCTCGTTTACGCACTGCCCCACTAGGCAACACCCTATCCATAGTTCTTCTATTGAGCTATCTATTCTGCGTAGGCTTCGGCCTACTCGCCCCGGAACAAATGCGCATGCACGAGGCATGGGCTCCGTTACTGCCGGGCTTCGAATGGTTAACATGGCCGGGATTTTTGATCGGACTGGTGGAAACCTATTTGTATGGCTGGTATATCGCGGTTTTGTTTGTCCCTTTGTACCGTTTCTTTTCCAAAAGCAACGGATAGTATAGACGAACGGAACTGGAGGCACGCTCTTGCAATCGACCAATGACTCCGCCGGTCACGGCGCATCGGAAAAACTGAACCAGCAGTGCGTTTGTGTCACCGTGGACCGAGCCGCGATCGCCCAGGATATCACTTCGCAACTGGCCGACAACGCCGACGAGGTTCTGTCCAGTGGGGCCTGGCATCAACTCTTTTCCGACGTTGCCGTATTTATGGCACGCCAGAATCTGGAGCGGCTGCAGGCTATTGTCCGGGCGCTGGAATCCGCCTCGGTACTTCCCGGTTATCGGGAACAGGTGCTCTCTTGGGCTCCGGCGGCAGCATCAATTAACCCCGGCCCCTCAGGTGTTTTTATGGGCTATGACTTCCATCTTGGGGTAGACGGGCCACGCCTAATCGAGATTAACACCAACGCCGGAGGTGCATTTCTCAATGCGGTACTGGCCCGCGCCCAACACCGGTGTTGTGGCGGAGCATCCGTTGAGTCGTGGATCGAAGATTTCGAGCGGGCGGTGATCAATCAGTTTCAGAGTGAGTGGCGAGCTCAACGCGGCAGCGGTTCCCCCCAGAGGGTAGCGATCATTGATGATCGGCCGGAGGAGCAGTACCTGTATCCGGAGTTCAGGCTGGCTCAGAATATGCTTCAACGGAACGGCATCGACGCCCTGATTCTCTCCCCAGAAGCGCTTCAGTACGAAGCCGGGATGCTGTATGGAGACGGCAAGCCAATTGATCTGGTTTACAACCGCCTGGTGGATTTCGCCCTGGTGGCTCCGGCGCATGACGCCCTGCGGCAGGCGTGGCTTGATGGGGGCGCTGTCATTACGCCCAACCCTCATACCCATGCGCTTTTGGCGGACAAACGCAACCTGACGGTCCTGTCGGACCCGACTTCCCTGGAACCTTGGGGGTTAAGCGCCACCGACGCCGATCTATTGCGGGAGAGTATACCGAAAACGGTACGGGTTACCGCCGAAAATGCCTCCACGCTTTGGCAGGAGCGGCGGCAGTGGTTCTTCAAACCCGTCGCGAGCCATGGCAGTAAAGGGGTGTATCGTGGCAGCAAGCTCACCAAGAAAACCTTCGCCCAGATTCTCGAGAGCGCCTACATCGCCCAGGCCTTTGTGCCACCCTCAGAGCGCACGGTTCTGGTCAACGGCGAACGGGAAACCCTGAAAGTCGACGTGCGGCTGTATACCTATCGCGGCGGGGTATTGCTCGCCGCCACCCGACTTTACCGGGGGCAGACCACCAACTTCCGCACCGCAGGTGGCGGTTTCGCGCCTTTGCTCCTTAAGAATTGATCAGCAAGCGCCTCTCTCAACCCGCGACACGACACAGTACGCCGCTCCATCCCGACAGGTTTCACGAAAGGTAAAGGCCCTATTCCCCTTGCCTACAGGTCGTCCATTCGTTCTACCTGCCGGACCAACCGCTTGGTTTCGTTTTCCTCCATATCCAGCAACGACTGCACAAGCTCCGCAGCTTCATGAATTTCCGCTTTACCAACGAGTGACTGGTAAAGGCTGATGATTTGCTCATGAAAATCGAAAACTTCTGTACTAATCGCACCTGAATCCAATTTGGCGTAGTGATCATCGCAAACCAAATGTGTCGTAATAGGATGATGCGGAATGTAATCATAGACGTAGGTTCGAGCGGCCTTTGGATTGGCGTCGCGCGCGAAGGCTGAAACCATCTTCTCCATTTCGGTTTCGTGGGACGCCAAGTACTCAAGCAACATTTTCGCTCTCTCATCACTGTGCCGAGAAGCGCAGTGCGTCATGCATGTCGCCATGCTCGAATGTAAACTTCGAGTCCACTCTATCAGGTCGGAAAATGTTTTAATTTGCATGATCGATCTCTCCTAAATCGCTAAAATACTTTCGCCATCATCCAGCTTTAATCCCTGAGCTGATCGGCTCCTAACCATCATCATCTTTCATTGTGGCAATAGCCTAATGCTGGTTAGTGGTGATGATGAGTGTGAGGGTCTTCATCTTCTGACTGCGCGGATTCTGGTGACATTCTCAGGAAAACCTGCTCCGCTACGGCGATCACGATCATGGTGACGACCGCCACGCCAATTACAAACGGGTCGGTATTCAACTTGACCCAGACAAAGCCACCGAGGGCGAGAAGGTCCAGCATAATGGCCGTCACGGGTACCCATGCCTGTGCTTTGATATCCTCACTCAGATAGCGAAGAACGCCCCAGTGAATGGCAATATCCATGATCAAGTAGAACACAATACCCAGCGCGGCAATTCGAGATAGATCAAAGAACGCCGTCAGAACCAGCCCGAGCACTACGGTATAAACCAGCGTGTGCTTTTGAATGCTCCCTGGCATGCCGAAATGGCTATGAGGCACCAACTTCATTTCCGTCAGCATGGCCAGCATACGCGAAACCGCAAAAATACTGGCCAGAATGCCACCGGCAGTAGCCATCATGGCAATGGCGACTGTGAACCAAACGCCGTAATCACCCAATGCGGGGCGGGCGGCGGCAGCCAGGGAGTAGTCTTGTGTCTCGATAATTTCGGAAAGCGAGAGATTGCTCGAAACGGCAAAGCCGACCAGAGTATAAATTATCACGCACGCCGCAATGGAAATGACTATTGCACGCCCAACGTTGCGATGGGGGTCTTGCACCTCCGAGCCACTGTTGGTAATCGTTGTGAAGCCCTTGAACGCTAATATTCCGAGGGCGGTCGCCCCCAGAAAATTGCCCAAGGCGCCGGCCTCTCCGGTGCTGGAGAAGTCAACGGCAACGCTGTCGGCAATCCAGACACCCACCAGTCCGAAAATCACAATACCCGCGATTTTCAAAATACCGATAAAGGACGCCACCCCCTGAATCATTCGGTTGCCAAGCAGGTTGATCAAGAAGGCGGCGAGGATGAGCGACACCCCAAGAATGGGCACCATGCGACCACTCTCATCTCCGCCAAAGAGCTGCATGGTGTAAGAGCCGAAGGTGCGCGCGAGAAAGCTCTGCGCGATGACCATCGAAAAATACATCAGCAAGGCATTGAAGGCCGTCGGTAGGCGGTTCCCATAGGCCTTGTGCAGGTACATGCCAATGCCGCCGGCTGACGGATAGGCGTTTGAAATCTTGATGTAGGAGTAGGCGCTAAAGCTGGTGATCACAGCGGCCGCCAGAAATGCCAACGGGAAAAGAGCGCCGGTCATCTGTGCCATTTGGCCGGTAAGCGCAAAGATGCCCGCACCGATCATGACGCCGGTTCCCAGCATTACGGTCCCGGCCAACGTCAAGCTGCCTTCTCGGTAATGCGTTGTTCTGTCTTCCTGATTCGCCATAAACCCTCCGGTTATAAATTTTCCCGATATATGTGCCTAGCAGGCTGTTGAAAAACGTTCGTGAGGTAGCCAGCACAAGGCAAAAATTAGTGAAAAAGCGGAGTTTACAGTTAGTAAATGAGCATTTTGAGCCAATTTTTAACGCAGTGATGGAAACACAGGTAGTTTTTCAACAGCCTGCTAGAACCACATACGAACCCCGATAACCACGCCGGTTTCGGACTCATCGCCCCCTTGATCGCGGATCAGGTCGGCCTTGTTACCCAGCGAGCGGCTCCAGTAGACACCGATGTAGGGGGCAAACTCCCTGGACAGTTCGTAGCGATAGCGCAATCCCACACGAACATCATTGAATCCGCTGGGGCGTTCATGGGATTCAGCGTCCGTCAATGCCGCTTTCACCTCCAGACGTGGTTGCAGGTACGATACCTGGGAGAGACGAATGTCATACTCAGCCTCAATGGTCGCAGCGATGTCGCCATCTTCGTTGACAGTGATGGAGTTATCCATTTCGAATCGATAGGGAGCCACCCCAAACAGACTGAGCACCAAGTAGTTTTCCCTGTCTGCTCCCGATGCCATTGAACCTCTGATACCAAGCCCTCCCTGTATTTCCCAGAAAGGTGCAATCAAACGACTGGCAAGTATCTCCGCACTTTCCAACTCGGAAGGCTCGCCGTCACCTCGTTCGTTTTTTCCTTCGCTCTTAAAATATATTCGATTCCTGTCACCGCCATACCAAGCCAGCATATCCCAGACTATCAAGTCCGCATCGTTGTCCGTGTGGGTAACCTCCAATCGGTCAAACAGGACCTGGCCTGTACGATAGGGTTTGACCGGTTCCGACCAATCGTCTTCAGCGTGGCCTGCAAGCAAGCAGTTAGTTATGCCAGCCAGCCCTAAAAACATAACGACTTTCAGTTTTCTCATGGCTCCCTCTTAGCTGACCTTGACTACGCGGAACATCCCCGCCTTCATGTGATAGAGAAGGTGGCAGTGGAAGGCCCAACTGCCGGGAGCATCGGCACTGATTTGCAATGAGACCACCTCACTGGGTTTAAGGCTGATGGTGTGCTTCCTGGGACGCGGATATTGGCCGTTCTCGAGTTCCATCCACATGCCATGCAAATGGATGGGGTGATCCATCATGGTATCGTTCACCATAATCAGACGCAGACGCTCGCCGTGGAAAAATTCTACCGGTCCATCGACTTCGGTATATTTCACACCGTCAAAGGACCACATATATTTTTCCATATTGCCGGTCAGGTGGAGCTCGATGTCACGCTCCGGCTCCCTTTCGTCAGGCCAGGGATGGGCGCCAATGAGATCACCATAGAGCAGAACGCGGTGACTAACGTCTTCAAGACCAACGCCTAGCTCATTCAGCCGGCTGACCGGATTTCTGGCGATCATGGCTGCAGCGGGACCATGCCCGCCCGACGCATGCTCGATACCCAGGTCTGGTGCTGAAGGCCGCTGTTTAGTTATACCCATGTTGGAGCCACCATGTCCCTTGTGCCTGTCATGGTAGCCATTCATCTGGGATTCCGGCGACTGCATAGCCATACTCTCCATTTCATGGGTCATCCCCATAGCAGCCATCCCCCTCTCGGGAACAGGCCGCAATTCGGGTACTGCAGCTTCCTGTCCCAATTCGGTCGCCAGCGTGCCCCGCACGTACCCACTGCGATCCATACTTTCCGCAAACAGCGTATAGGGTCGATCACTTTTCGGCGTAACAATGACATCGTAGATCTCTGCTACCCCGATACGGAATTCATCCACCGTAACCGGCTTAACCGGCTGGCCGTCTGCGGAAACCACCGTCATCTCGAGACCTGGAATGCGGAAATCAAAAAACGACATGGCAGAACCATTGATAATTCTCAGGCGGATTTTTTCTCCGGGTTTATACAGTGCCGTCCAGTTGGTTGCGTTGTCGCGACCATTGATCAAATAGGTATAGGTGGATCCGGTCACATCCAGAATATCCCGGGCGCTCATGCGCATTTGGTTCCACATGGACCGTTCTTGCCAGGTTTTTGCCAGCCCCTGGCGGTGGATATCAGCCAGAGTGTCACTCAGTGTTCGCTGTTGGTAGTTGTAATAACCCTCGGCTACCGTGAGATTGCGGAACACCTCATGGGGGTCTTCAAAGGTCCAGTCGCTTAAAAGAATGACGTGTTCCCGGTCTGCACCAATGTCACCATCTGCTGGGTCAATCACCAGAGGTCCCAAGTGCCCAAGCTGTTCCTGCAATCCCGAGTGACTGTGGTACCAGTAGGTCCCACTCTGCTGAACATCGTACTCGTAATGAAATGTCGATCCCGGCTTGATACCGGGAAAGCTGACACCAGGCACACCGTCCATGTTCTCAGGCAGAATAATCCCATGCCAATGGATAGAAGTGTCCTCCGTCATCCCATTGGTGACATTCAGCTTGGCTCTCTGCCCTTCTTTCAGCCTGATCAGCGGCCCAGGCATGCTACCGTTGATGGTGATTGGTCTACCGATCCGCCCACCTATATCCAGATTTTCCCGACGAATAAGCAGATCGACCGCATTGTCGGCGGTGATCACGTCGCCATAGCTTCGACCTGTTGGGTAAGCCCAACTCGGGGCGATTCTTGCCAAAGCCAGCGCGGACGCCGTGCCGATAGCTGATTTAATAAACCGTCTACGGCCCGGCTTTATCGGCCTTTCCATCGCATAACCTCCCAGCTTTCAAAATAATCAATATAATTGAAGCACCCTGCTCCGCGCGAAAGCACTGCGTTAATGTTGATCTGAATTACCGGACCCACGGGCAGTCAGAATTTGGTACTGTTCAGGTGACAAGCTAGGAAGTCGCCGCAAGAAAGCAACCATATTCCAGATCCGCTCATCATCATGCTCCAACCCCCAAGCCGGCATTCCCGATGCCTTAATACCGTGTTTGATGACCCAAAACCGACGTTGGGCTCGTGCCTCAAGGTCCACTTCGCCCCGCTGCGGTTGTGCCAGATTCGGCGGTACCGGATAGAGGCCCAGGGTGAAATCGCTCTCGGTCTTGCCCGGCTTGACGTGGCAACCGACACACATATCATTGTAGTCGGCTCCGCCAGCCAGCAGGCGCTCGGGGATATCCAGGTCCGCTGGCACATCAATGCCGGCCGAGGCCCGGTTGATGGAGCGTTCTCGCAGCGTTTCCAGCGCCCAATAGGTCAAAGCGGTATGGCGATCATCCGCCGCCATGGGGTAGAGACCTGAGTAGATGAACGCCACGCCAGCTGCGACAGCGATACCTGATGCAACGACAAGGCATTTGATGCAGGACAGATACTTGGGGGGTACCACAATTCCTCCTTAGTGAAGAACTTCCGGCAATGGATTAGTGCTCATGCTTGGACGGACGCTTCGCGCCGCCTTTTTCATCATCTTCAGGATGACCGTCATGAGAGTCGTCCTGCTCGAACTCGCCCTGATGTATCTCATTCATGCATTTCTGCATCATGGCCTGCATGACCGGATCATCCTTGTCCATCTTGGAAGAATCCATATTTTTCATCGCCGCACAATCCGGTTTTTCGGCCTCCTTCATGTGCTTCTGAGGCTCATGCGCCTGCACTGAAAAGGCCAGCATAAGCGCCGACACGGCCAAGGTAGCCTGCCAAGAAAGAATTTTGCGTTTCATGATGTTGCTCCTCAATCATGTGAATATGAAGGGTGGCTTTCCATTCTCAGAAACACATCCAGCGTAATCAACAAGCCCTGTCCGTCGGATTACCCTTACATTACAATGTTGTAATCATGGAGTAATCTTGCCGTTGGGCGCAGCCCGCTAGACTGGAACTATACGGATCTGGAGCAATGCATCATGCGACTGTTGGTTGTGGAGGACGAAGTCAAGACAGGCGACTATCTCCGTCAGGGTCTGACCGAGGCCGGGTTTTTGGTCGCTCTCGCACGCAACGGCTTGGACGGACATCATTTGGCCATGACCGAAACCTTCGACCTGATCATTCTGGACGTCATGCTGCCGGATGTGGACGGCTGGCGCATCGTGCAATCGCTGCGCGAAGCAGGTCAACAGACACCGGTGCTCTTTTTGACCGCCCGCGACAGCGTGGATGACCGGGTCAAGGGTCTGGAACTCGGTGCGGACGATTATCTGGTCAAGCCGTTTGCCTTTGCCGAACTGTTGGCCCGAATACGCACCTTGCTGCGCCGGGGCGCCACACCTACCATGTCGGAGCAGCTCCACGTAGCCAATCTCACCCTTGATTTACCCAAACACCGCGTCACACGCGCAGGCAGGAAAATCAATCTCAGCCACAAGGAGTTTTCTCTTTTGGAGCTGTTTGCCCGTCGCCGCGGTGAGGTACTACCTCGCTCTCTGATCGCCTCCCAGGTATGGGACATGAACTTTGATTCCGACACCAATGTAATCGATGTGGCTATTCGCCGGCTGCGGGCCAAAATTGACGACGATTTCGAGCCCAAACTGATTCACACAGTACGGGGCATGGGATACAAACTTGATGTAGAAACCGATTATGAAGCTCATTAATCGGCAACCCTCTCGCCAACTTTTTCGTCAACCATTTTCGCTGGCCACCCGGGTAATGGTATTCGTCGGACTGGCTATCGGACTTAGCCTCTTCTTGATCGGAAACCTAGTGCTCAATGCCGTTGAACGCCACTTTGCAGAACAGGATGCCGGCGAACTGGTAGTGATGACCGAAGCCGTGGTCAAAGCCCTGCACAATGGCGGCGACGATCCGGGGCGACTGCGAGAGGCCCTGTCCAACGCCATATCGGGACATCACGGTGTCTATTTTCAGGTGCTGGATCCGCGAGGTGGGGTTGTCTACAGCACCCCGGGAGGTGACCTGCCGCAAGCAGCAAAAACCCTCACCCCAGTAACCGAGATTTACGCGGGCAACCTGCAAAACTGGCATACAGACGGTATGGCCCTTCGAGGTGTACTCACACAGAATGATGTCATGGGTCGAAGCTACTCGATCATTGCTGCCATTGATCTGGGCTTTCACCTGCAGTTTTTGGATAGTTTTCGCCGCAGCCTGTGGCTTATCATGAGCCTCGCCGGCGCCATTACCCTGCTGGCCGCCTGGTATGGGGTGCATCAGGCTCATGCTCCCTTGCGCGGACTCTCCGACAGAATGGGAGACATTCAGGCCGACCGGCTACACGTGCGTCTCGATCCTTCTCTGGTTCCACCGGAATTACGGGACGTGGTCACCTCCTTCAATCACATGATCGGTCGACTGGAAGACAGCTTTACTCGCCTGTCACACTTTTCCGCCGATATAGCCCACGAGTTGCGCACTCCGCTTACCAACCTCATCACCCAGACCCAGGTCGGGCTGGGCAAAGGCAGAACAGCTGAGGAATATCGTGAACTCCTGTATTCCAGTCTGGAGGAACAAGAGCGTCTGGCCAAGATGGTCAATGACATGCTGTGGCTGGCCAAGAGTGATCATGGCCAGCTTAAACCGGTACAGATACCGCTGAATCTAGCCAGCGAAGTCAATGAACTGTTCGATTTTTTCGAAGCACTGGCGGAAGAACGGCAAATCAGCCTATTATTGGAGGGCAAAGCGCCTGCCATTCAGGGCGACCGAGCCATGCTGCGGCGGGCAATTTCCAACCTGCTATCCAATGCCCTCCGGCACACACCCCCGGGAGAAAATGTGCTGGTACGGCTTGCCAAACCCTCGGACTACGACGTTTCGCTGAGTGTGCAGAACCCGGGACCAGAAATACCCACCGAACACCTGGCTAACATTTTCGAGCGCTTTTACCGTGTCGATCCATCCAGGACGCGACAAAGCGAGGGGGCGGGACTTGGTCTGGCGATAGTGCGATCCATCATCGAAGCTCATGGTGGCCGTGTTGAAGCCGCCTCGTCTCCGGCTGCGACAACATTCACCCTTTGGCTCCCTGTAGCAACCTGAATTAATGTTAACCGGAATCACAACCTTCAAGCGAATGGAGGCCGATGTGCTCGGATTGGTGCACGCCATAGTGGACTTGCCCCAAAATTTGGGCACCCGAAAGCCTCAACCTGTTCATTTTGTTCAATATGACCCGCAACTTTTGGACCACCGGAAAGCTGTTCTTTCAGGCGGTATCCGACACTGGATGCTGCAAAGTCTGACGTGTTAACTACATTGAGCGTTTCCACAACCCGAGAATGCGTCGACGAGTTGCCAAGCAGGATTTAGCGTTTCAAGCGCTTTCAAACCGTCCGTAGAAACGGGGTAGAACCCTAGAACCCCGTGATTAATACTTCTGACTGAGTGGTCAGTACAACTCCTAGGCCATAAAGGTACTCTCCATCGAGACCGACTGGGACCTCAGTCTCTCGCATGAAGTCCTTATCCGAAATCTCAGGACGCTCAGCCATGAGACGACGGAATTCACGCAGGAATTCGGGACTTCCGGGGGTGGAGTGTTTGAACTTCTTCGCCATTGCGAATGCTCCTATGTGTTCCAAATAAATCGGCGCATCGTCTTACCACCGTTCCCGGAGTGGGCGGTTGGTGGGGCTATCCCCTCTTGATGCGTTTAAGATCTTACAATACACGGGCGAAAACCGGTTCGCTAAATAGTCTCGATAGAGCCAAGTATTTCCTGCAGTTCGCGGTGAATTGACTTGAGATAGTAGGGCGTCCATGGATCAATGGACGCATGACTAGCCGTTCTTCCAATAGCGAATCCCAATCGACAGCATCCCAATGCAGGATCGATATACTCTCGCGATTCTCGCAGCTTTTCTCGATAACACCGAAACGCATGAGCCTCGAACTCGCCATGCAGAACGTGGAGTGGGCAGCGCAAGCAACTGATAACGGACTCAATCATCGAAAACTGCGAACCGACCTCCTCCGCAAGCTAGAGCGGGCTGTGTCTGAATCTCCAAGTAAGCGAAGCAGCACACTGCAACCTGGTACCCGCCTCGTGCGTGAATGGAGAGGCAAAACCTACGAAGTCATGGTAGAAAACGACGGGTTCCTGTTTAGGGGGCAGCGCTTTGGCAGCTTGTCCAAGATCGCCTCCGTCATCGCCGGCACCCGCTGGTCCGGGCCACGTTTCTTTGGCTTGAATCAACATGGTTAAAATGAGAAGCAGTAGCGCCACTCAGATCCGATGCGCGATCTACACCCGAAAAAGCTCTGAAGAGGGCCTCGATCAAAACTTCAATTCACTCGACGCACAGCGTGAGGCCTGTGAGGCCTATATTGCGAGTCAGGCGCATGAAGGCTGGCAACTAGTACCTGAGCACTTCGACGATGGCGGTTTCTCAGGTGGCAATGTTCAGCGCCCCGCCCTGGCGTGCCTGCTGGAGCATATCACCAGCAACAAGGTCGATGTCGTACTCGTCTACAAGCTGGATCGCCTGTCGCGCTCCCTCGCCGACTTCGTCCGATTAATTGAGCGATTCGACGAACAGGAGGTGTCATTTGTCTCAATCACACAGAACTTTAATACGTCCACTTCCATGGGCCGACTTACGCTGAATGTGCTGCTCTCGTTCGCCCAGTTTGAACGGGAGGTCACAGGAGAACGGATCCGCGACAAAATTGCCGCTTCCAAAAAAAGGGGCATGTGGATGGGCGGTCGCGTGCCGCTGGGATACGATCTCGCCGATCGTGAGTTGCACGTGAACGAGATTGAGGCGAAAACAGTTCGGCATATCTTCGATCGCTACATGGCGCTCGGTTGCGTCCGCAAACTCAAGGCCGAACTGGATGCCGACGGCTATCGCAGTAAGCCCAGACCTGAGCACCACAAGATCCAAGGTGAGCAGCGGTTTTCTAGAGGCAATCTATACTCGCTCCTCAAAAATCCACTGTATATCGGCAAGATCCATCATGACGGAGAGTTGTACGAGGCCAATCACGCGGCGATCGTCGATGCGGGCGTGTGGCATGCGGTACAGGCAAGAGTTTCCAAAAACCGTACCCAGCATAGAACCGGCCAGAATGCCAAGCACCCTAGCCTACTTGCCGGACGCATTACCGACACATCAGGCAATCGCTTGTCGCCCACCTACACGCAGAAAAGGGGTAAGCGTTACAGCTACTACGTTAATCAGGCGTTACTACAATTTCGTGATGATGACATGGATGGTGTCACTCGCATACCCGCAAAGGAACTCGATACAGCAGTAGAAAATTTGCTGCTAGATCTACTTCGGAATCCGACAACGCTTACCGATAATCTTAGTCACTTCGTCAGCGAAGCATTTCAGGTGTACCGGTTGATGTCGCAAGCCGAGGCTCTGACGATGAACTGGACTGGTTATAACACCTGTGAAAGGGCAACAGTGCTGGAAGCGCTGGATACGAAAGTCGTGGTGTCAGACTGCAATATCACCGTCACCCTAGCGGCCAGGAGTCTATGCGACTTTTTGCTCAAGAAAATTCGTTCCGACAAGTCCAGCCAGCGCTCTGAACACGACAGCGATGTCATCAGGCTGTCGGCGGCGGTAAAGCTTCGCCGCAGCGGTATCGGAAAGAAATTGATTATCGGCAATAACCCCAGCAAGCTCACGAACGCGTATCCACGATCGGTAGTCGCGCTGCAGCGCACGGTGCTGCAAGCGATGCGCTGGAACGAAGAGCTGACCACAGGTCAGGTAAGTTCGATAGAGGCGCTCGTCCAACGGGATGGTCTGAATCGACGCCAAGTGTATCGAGTCCGACAACTGGCCTTCCTGGCACCGGACATCATTGCGCGAATTGCTGAAGGAGACGTGCCTGAAACGCTCACGCTGGAAAAGTTGAAGAAAGGGTTTCCGATGGACTGGCAAAAGCAGCGAGTGCTGTTTGGATTAGCGCCGCCCTTCTAATTTCAGCAATACCATCGCGTCTCGCACCATATTTGCGCCGCCTATCCTCCATTTAGAGAGACCATAATTGGCGCTAGGTGCATCCGAAAAATCGTATCCGAATTAAAATCGATCTTTTCCCAGCATTCCACCTAATAACTCTTGACAGATTATTTATATATTTCAGTGAGTTATGAAAAATATTTGTCAGGTGCGTTTGGAGGTTGTAGCTTAGTCCCTGTTCAACTCAGGGGCGTGATCATCGCGACCCAGGGGGTTCCAGCAAGTGACCCCTGCACAGCCCAACACGGTAGCGCTGGCAATCAGCGCCACCGGAAGTGAACAAGCCTCAAAGGAGTGGTAAGGCTGCCGACTTTACGGCATTCATTTATCACAACCTGGAGGATTGTCCATGGACACTCTGCATAGCGACGTGAAATTCGTCGACATCGAAACGTTGGTGGCTCCCACCACCCACGCAAGAAAACACACCGAAAAGCAACTCAAGAAGCTGAAGAACGCGATAGCGACCTTCGGCATAGTAACGCCTCTGGTTACAGATCAGCACGGCAATGTCTACGCTGGTACAGCTAGGCTCGAGGCACTCAAGCGCCTTGGCGTAGCCAAAGTCCCGGTGCTGGAAAACAGCCACCTAAACGAGGCTCAGCTGCGCGCATATGCGCTGGCTGATAACCGCATAGCGGAAGACGCAAGCTGGGACGAGAACCTTCTAAAGGTTGAACTGAGCTATCTGATCGACTGCGATGTTGAGATTGATCTCGATTCGACCGGGTTTGAAGCTGCCGAAATCGACAGCCTACTCATTGTGGAATCGATGACAGCTCAGCCTGGCGAGCCGGCGATGCCCGAGGATGAGTCAGTGGTAACGCAGCCCGGCGACATTTGGACTCTCGACCAGCATCGAGTGATGTGCGGCAGCTCTCTTTGTGCCGAACAAATGTCGCAGCTAATGTCTGGCGCTATAGCCCAGCAGCATCTTTCAGATCCGCCATACAATGTCCCCACTCAAGGCCACATCTCCATCGGCGATGGCGCTGCACACGGCGACTTTGCGATGGCTGCGGGAGAGATGAGCTCCGAAGAGTTCACGGAGTTTCTCAAAAAGGCCCTCATCGTACTCGCCAACGCCTGCGCACCGGGCTCGCTTCACTACATCTTTATGGACTGGCGTCATCTTCAGCAACTGCTGGAGGCTGTGGATAGCGTTTTCTCTCAGCAGATAAATCTCTGCGTGTGGGCGAAGACCAATGGAGGCATGGGCTCGCTCTACCGTTCTCAGCACGAACTGGTGGTAGTCGCCAAAAAAGGAAGCGAGCCGCATATCAACAATGTTCAGCTGGGTGCCAACGGCCGATACCGGACCAACGTTTGGCGCTACCCGGGCATGAATACCTTCTCCACGGATCGAGATGAGTGTTTGGCCTCCCATCCCACAGTAAAACCGATGCTCATGATCGCTGATGCCATCCTTGATGCATCTAGGCTTGGGGACGTGGTGCTCGATGGATTTCTCGGGTCTGGCACTACCCTCCTCGCCGCCGAGCAAACGGGTCGTGTGTGTCGCGGCATGGAACTCGACCCGCGCTACGTGGATGTCTCAGTTCGACGCTGGGAGGCCATGACTGGCAAGCACGCCGTTCACGAGGCCTCGGGGAAAACATTTTCTGAAATCGCGTCTGAGACACACGTTGACTTGCAGGAGGTCCTGTCATGAGCAAAGACAAGTACGCGGTTGGCTATGGCAAACCTCCCAAGCATGCGCAGTTCAAAAAGGGTCAGTCGGGCAATCCCAAGGGACGGCCCAAAGGCATCAGAAACCTCAACACGGACTTAGAGGAGGAACTCAGCCAGAAAGTCGTAGTGAGCGAAGGTGGCATGACCAAAGAGACCACCAAGCAGCGCGCCATGATCAAGTCACTGTTCGCCAAGGCGCTCAAGGGAGACACACGCGCCGCCACAGTGCTGATCAACCTTATTCTTGGACTGGAGCAAACCCGCATTGCCAGCGATGCGGTAGAGGCCCTCACCCCGGACGACATAACCATCCTCGAAGACTTTAAGCTGCGAATCCTTAACGACGCTCAACAGCAACAGGAGACCAAGAAATGAACAGCCATACAGCACTTAACGCGATCCTGAGAACGGATTTCAAGTTCTTTTACCAGCGGTCATTTGCCGAGCTAAATCCGGCCATCGACTATCAGGACAACTGGCACATGGATGCAATTATTCATGTACTTAATGGCGTGATTAACGGTGATATCAGGCGACTCATTATCAATATGCCGCCGCGTTACGGTAAGTCGCTCGCCACTACAGTCGCACTTACCGCCTACCTGCTCGGGCTGGACCCGAGCAAACGTATCATCACCGCGTGCTATGCGTATTCGCTTGCCGAGAAGCTTTCGTTGGAATGTAGGCGACTTATGGCGGCACCATTCTATTGCAATGCGTTCCCAGATCTGAAGATCGGCGAGGGCAAGAACGCAGTGACGCACTTTGAAACGACCGCAGGAGGATTTCGCTATGCAACGTCACTGGGTGGGGCCATCACCGGCATGGGCGCAGACCTTCTGATTGTCGATGACCTGATGAAGGCCTCGATGCTGCCGTCGGAGAATGAACTCGACAGTGCCAGTGACTTCTTGCAAGGGACACTATTCTCTCGTCTTAATGACAAGACGAATGGACAAATAGTGATTGTCTCACAACGCCTGCACGAAGATGATCCTCCGGGCCGACTCATCGCCAAGGGCGGTTGGCATGTGCTCAGCCTCTCGGCCATCGCGGAACACGATGTGGACACTCCGGTTGGGCCCTTCAAGACATACCATCGCAAAAAGGGCGAGGCTTTGCACCCCGAACGTGAGCCGTTGGATGTACTTGAACAGCTCCGAGAAGACCTGGGACCTAGAGTATTTGGTGCACAGTATCAGCAGGCTCCAATTCCCGCCGGCGGCGGGGTGCTTGAATGGAAATGGTTCCAACACTATGACGTGCTACCCAATAGAGGTAAGGGTGCGTTCATCGTCCAGTGTTGGGATACGGCGATGGTGGTCTCCAACAGCAGCAGCTTCACCGTTTGCACCACCTGGTACTGCTTTGGCAACCAGTACTATCTTGTTGACGTCTGGCGGCACCGAAGACCCAGCAGCGAGCTGCCCCGCATCGTCCACGAGCATGCGATCAAATTCAAGGCGGACCGAGTTCTGATAGAGCACACGAACGGTAGTGCGGCACTGATTGAAACGCTGCGGAAGCACTCGAAACTCTGGCTTATCTGGGATAAGCCGACGGCATCCAAAGAGGAGCGCATGGAATCCGAGACGCCAGTTCTGGCTCAGGGAAGGGTACACGTGCCTCACAATGCGCATTGGCTGGAGGCATTTCGGGCGGAAGTGATCAAGTTCCCTGAGTCCAAGCACGACGATCAGATCGACAGTATATCGCTCTTTCTGAAGTGGGCTCGCCTGCGAGGACCAGACAATCCCGGCGGCGCGCCTGGCTGGGGTCACCCGGGAGGACCCATTGGGCCAGCGCCCAAGAACGTCGGCGCCAGTAATCAGCCTAAGGACTTCTCGTATTATAGACCCGCGCCGGATCTCGATTTGAGTGAGTTGTACTGAGTCTGACGGCCAAGTGCGAACAGTGACTGGCTGAATCGCCCGCGGAGACTCCACCGCTATTTCAGAGCATTTTGGCGGTCTCCGGAGACATCGAAGACTTACACCGTCATAAAAAACCCGCAGGATGCGGGCTATCTCGGTATCTGCACGCTACTGTCGCGTTAGCAGCAGACTGTATGGCGGTGAGAGAGGGATTCGAACCCTCGATACGCTATTAACGTATACACGCTTTCCAGGCGTGCTCCTTCAACCACTCGGACACCTCACCAAATTTTATCATCTGAGCTTTAGCAAGCTTAACTTAACTCCAAGACCGCACGCCTACGTGCTCGTTGTCACCCTATTAAGAGTGCCCTCTCTGCTAAAGCTCCGAGTCAGCTACCCGGACTCCAGTAAATTTTTTATTTCAGCTTGAGAAATTTTTGCTTACCAGCCCAAAGTTCAGGGTAACTGCCCGTCTGCGGATCAGTTGACGCAGGATTTTGAGGAGCGGAACTGTACACAAGCAACCCGGAAAAAGCAATTGTCAGGGCCAGCTCTGAAAGTAATCAGCGATGGCTGTTTCAGGAGCCTCGGGCGGTGCAATCTGGACAGTTCCCAGATACAGGAAGCCAATGATACGCTCGGCATCACTGAGCCCCAGCCCTGCCATGACGGAGGGGTCATAGGCATAGTCACCGGTTCGCCAGACCGCACCGATACCCTGTGCATAAGCGGCAGTGATCATATTTTGCGCAGCCGCCCCGGCGGATAGCCACTGCTCAATTTCCGGGACCTTGGGGTTTTCTTTCGGGCTGGCGATCACGACCATGACCATCGGCGCGCGCAGGGGGCGCTCGGCAATACGCTGCCGCGCTTTGTCACTGAGTACGGCACCCTGCTGCTCTTCTGAACGAACAAACAGTTCCCCGAGCGCCTGCCGCCCCTCACCCTCAACGATGAGAAAACGCCAGGGGCGCATTCTTGCATGATCGGCAGCACGAAACGCCGCTCGCTGAATATTGGCCAGAATGTCGCCTTTCGGCGAGGGCTCCGACAATCTGGGTACTGATACGCGCTGGTGAAGGGCCTGCAATGCATCCATTTTTTTTCCTTACTGCTGTGACCATGTTGCGGGGTCATGGACATTTTCGATCAGACGTCGTGTAATGACGCGCACTGATTCACTGTACCGGGAACATTATCTTACAGGATGACGCCAAACAGTCTTAAAGAGACAAACCGCATTTTACATTACCAGAGCCTATTCCGCCTTCTGGTAGGTTTTGCCGGTATTTTATCGCTACTCACATTCCATCGTGGACTGGAGCATGAGCTGATTGTCACGTTGCCCCTGCTGGTGACCATTGGCTATATTCTGTCTTCCCATTTTTTATTGCAGCGCGTCTCGCCCTCATCACGACCCGGCGTCGGGACGGTTTTATCTTTTATTGATGCGCTGCTGCTCGGTGGCCTGATCTGCCTGATCGACCTGAGTCTACTGCCTGCTCTGCTGCTGATTATCACGCTGCAGTTTAACGGAATCATTGGTGGCGGTTTCAGGAAGTTACGCAATGACAACCTGGCGCTGTTGCTTGGCATTGCAATAACCGCTCTCCTGAGATTTCCCCAGTGGACACTTTCGGCAGACATCCTGACCGGTCTGCCACCACTGTTGGCGCTGGGGATATATATCTGTATTTATGGCGCCAGCAGTTCCAGGGAAATCGCAACCCTGGGAGAGAAACAGAAAGAGCTGGAAAAAACGCAGGTTCAACTGAAACTGAGAAATTACCGCCTGTCAAAATATCTCTCCCCAACCCTGCTGAAGGCCATCCAGTCGGGCAAAGACGTCAAGCTGGAAACCCACCGCAAAAAACTGACGGTATTTTTTTCAGACATCAAGGGTTTCAGCGAACTGGCCGAAGAACTTGAAGGCGATGTGCTGACCAGTCTGCTGAACAACTACCTGTCTGAAATGTCGCAAATTGCTCTGCAGCACGGCGGCACCATCGACAAGTTTATCGGCGACGCCATTATGGTTTTCTTTGGCGACCCCACCAGTAATGGTGTGAAGGCCGACTGTACGGCCGCAGTCTCAATGGCCATTGCCATGAAAAAACACATGAAGGAATTGCAACGTCGCTGGGCCAGTCAGGGCATAGAAACACCCATGGAAATACGCATGGGCCTGAATACCGGCTACTGCGCCGTCGGCAACTTTGGCACGGAGAACCGGCTGGACTACACCCTGCTCGGCACCGAGGTGAATCTGGCCAGCCGACTGGAGTCCGCCGCAGAACCCGGCGAGATCCTGATTTCACACGAGACCTACTCACTGGTGAAAGACCAGATCATGTGCCGCGACAAGGGCGATATTCAGATCAAGGGCTATCAACAGCCGGTACGAATTTATTCTGTGGTGGACTTCCGCAAAAATATGGGGAGTGACCAGAGCTACTTCGAGCACATGACAGATGGTTTTTCTTTCTATATGGATATGGACAGAATCCGCCACTACGACCGGGATCGAATCATGAAGTCCCTGATCGAAGCCGCCGCCCAACTGAAAAACAAGAAAAACTACTGATACCTGATACCCGCTCTCACTGCCTCGACAGGCGCACCCTGGGAGGATCGGATTGCACACTGCTGCGATAGGGATTGATCTCCAGCCCACCGCGACGGGTGTAGCGGGCGTAGACCTCCAGTGTGTCCGGCTGACACAACTCCCTGATTTCGGTAAAGATGCGCTCCACGCACTGCTCGTGAAAATCCTGATGATTGCGAAAAGAAACCAGATAGCGCAGCAACCCTTCGCGGTCGATCGCGGGCCCACTGTAACGAATCAGGATGCTGGCCCAATCGGGCTGCCCGGTGACCGGGCAATTGGTTTTCAATAAATGGCTGTAGAGCGATTCGCTGACCCCTGTGCGCCCGTTCGCCAGCCCGAGCAGTGAGGGATCCGGGGCATAGGTATCCACGTCTACTGACAGGTCATCCAGGCAAATACCGGGCAGCGAGCCGAGTCCCATGTGACGATAACTGTCGCCGGGGTGAATCCCCACCAGTATCGGCCCCACCACACAGGCACTGACATCGCGCTCGATGATCCGGGTCACCTCTTCCACGGAGCGATAGCGCTCCTGGTTCAACGAGTTGAGATAGAGCTTCAGGGATTTTGACTCGACCAGATTGAGCGTGCTGCCCGGTATCGATAGCTCTGCCACCGCCACCATCGGTTTGCCCCGCATATCCAGCCAGGAGAGCTCATAGGCGGTCCAGAGATCCACGCCAAAAAAAGGCTCGGCGTCCAGAATACCCAATGCCTGCCTGCCCTCTTTTCGGGGAATCGGATGCAATAACTGCGGACTGTAGCTGGCGGGGTAGTCAGTGTCGGCCCCAAGCAATATTTTTTTTTCCGTCATGGCTCACCTCAACTGCGCAATCGTTTGCCCCGCTCCAGCAGAAACAGCGAGAAGAAAAACAGCAGGGCGCAGAAACCCGTCACCATGACAAAGGCCCATGCCACATTAATATCCGATACACCCAACAGACCGTACCGGAAGGTGTTGACCATATAGAGCACCGGATTGGCCAGCGACACCGCCTGCCAGAAAGGCGGCAACATGCTGATGGAGTAAAACACACCGCCCAGGTAGGTGAGCGGCGTCAACACAAAGGTCGGAATAATGGATATATCATCAAAACTGTTGGCAAAAACCGCGTTGATAAACCCCGCCAGCGCGAACAGGACCGCAGTTAAAAATACAATGGCGACCGTTACACCCAGATGGCTGACCTGCAAATCGGTAAAAAACAGGGACAGCAGTGTCACAATCACCCCCACAGCCAGACCGCGGACTACACCACCGATGACATAACCCAGCAGAATGATGTAGTTGGGCACCGGCGACACCAGTAACTCTTCGATACTGCGCTGAAACTTGGTACCAAAAAAAGAAGACACCACGTTGCCATAGGCATTGGTGATCACCGACATCATGATCAGCCCCGGCACCACAAACTCGATATAGGTGAAACCGGACATTTCACCAATCCGCGGTCCTATCAATTTGCCAAAGATGACAAAATACAGGGCGATCGTAATAGCAGGCGGCAGCAGGGTCTGCTGCCAGATGCGCATAAAACGGCGGACTTCCTTCACCAGAATGGTGGTAAACGCCACCCATTGCTGACCGGCATTCATAACTGTGCCTCCGCCGTTTCATTCCTGTGCGGCTCCACCAGGGAAACAAACAGCTCTTCCAGCCGGTTGGCCTTGTTGCGCATGCTGGTCACATGGATGTCCCGCTCGCTGAGACTGGCAAACAATTTGTTCAGCGATTTTCCCTTCACCACCTCAACCTCAAAACTGTGTTCATCGATCAGCTGCCCCGGATAACCCTCAATGGTCGGCATATCGGTCAACGCCTCGCGGGTATCCAGTACAAACACCTCCTTATTGAGCTGCCGTAACAACTGCTTGATGGAGGTATTGTGGATGATTTTACCCTGATCGATGATCGCCACATTGCGGCAGAGACTCTCTGCCTCCTCCAGGTAATGCGTGGTCAATATGATCGTGGTACCGCTGGCATTAATCGCCTTCAGAAACTGCCACATGGAGCGGCGCAACTCGATATCCACACCGGCCGTGGGCTCGTCCAGCACCAACAGCTGCGGTTCGTGAACCAGCGCCCTGGCAATCATCAGTCGTCGCTTCATACCACCGGAGAGCATCCGGGAGCGCTGATGGCGTTTTTCCCAGAGGCCCAGCTGCCTCAGATATTTCTCGGTGCGCTCCCCGGCAAGCTTTGGCGGCAACCCGAAATAGCCCGCCTGGGTTTTGACAATATCGATGACTTTTTCAAACTGGTTGAAGTTAAATTCCTGCGGAACCACGCCGATATACTGCTTGGCCAGGGAGAAGTTTCTGTCGATATCCGTCCCGAAAATGGCTATCTCACCGGCCGTTTTTCTCACCAGAGAACAGATGATGCCGATGGTGGTGGACTTACCGGCACCGTTGGGCCCGAGCAGTGCAAAAAAATCGCCGGGTTGAACGTCAAGGTCGATGCCCTTGAGCGCCTCAAAGCCATTGTCATACTGTTTGTGCAAATTGCGGATCGATAATGCAGCGGTCATAGCGTCCCAATAGTTACAAAAATAAAAACGGTTACAGAATAAAAGTGCCCACGCGTCAACCAAAGGACATGGCCGGCTCAGCGGGGGTGATAGTCTAAATGACTTTTCCCCACGTTTGTCGGTTAACACCAAAAAACCCGCGCCACTGGGCTGACATCAGGGGGGGCGGAGATACTGCAACTCGAACACAGCGACGAGCGAACCCACTATCGTCAGGGCAAGGATTGACCCATCAACCACTCTGGGCCTATTCTGCAGTGGTCATACTTATAAAAACAGCCCGCAATAACTGTCCATGCAGTAAATTGGTATTGCAGACTTGAGATAAGGAACTGCCACACTGACAGGAAGGACGGCCATGTTGCCCGACTTGACTGCACTATCGAAACGGGACATGCCGAGAGTCGGAACCAGTCCAATTTCCGGGGTTGCCCCATGAGCACCAACAGGCCCGACGACGAACAGGGTCAGAATACCGTTCTCCCGCCTTCCTCCGATCCAGGAAGAAAATGGTCACTGCGTTGCCGCGCACTACTGATCACCGCCGTCTATGCCATTGTAGCCAGTTTGTGGATCTATGCCTCTGACCACGCACTGATGGCATTGGCAGCCGATACCGAAACATTCAGTCGCTGGAGCGTGTACAAGGGGATCGGGTTTGTCCTGATCACCTCGCTGTTATTACTGCTACTGATCTGGTGGGCTTTCGGTGCCCTGGAGAAAGCCTATGCCGACCTCAAAACACTGAATCAGAACCTGGAAAAGAGGGTCAGGACTCGCACCAATGAACTGCAATCGGTCGCTAACCGCGCTGAAACTGCCGATCAATTGAAGTCATCATTTCTCGCCACCATGTCCCACGAGTTGCGGACCCCACTCAACTCAATCATCGGTTTTACCGGCATTATCCTGCAGGGAATGGCTGGGCCCATTACCCGGGAACAGACAAAACAACTGGGCATGGTCCGCAGCAGTGCCCGCCACTTGTTGGATCTGATCAACGACGTGCTGGATATCTCCAAAATCGAAGCTGGGCAGTTACAGGTCCGCCGGGAGTCTTTTGACCTGACCGACGCAATCGATCGGGTGATCGGAAGTGTCAAACCATTGGCAGAGAGGAAAGGTCTGTCTCTTTACAGGGATATCGCAGAGGGTTTATCTACCATGTGCAGTGATCGTCGACGGGTTGAACAAATTTTGCTGAATCTGCTGAACAACGCCATTAAGTTCACGGACCGGGGCAGTGTCGCGTTGCATGTGGAGTTGGAACCGGCATGGGTTCCTACCACTGCGGTCGATAGTGAAGACAACAGAGCACCACTTCGTGGCGAACAGCCGGTACCCGCTGTTCGATTCCGGGTCACCGATACCGGCATTGGTATCCGACCGGAAGATATAGAGCAGTTATTCAAACCTTTCAACCAGGTCGACAGTGGCCTCACCCGCCAACACGACGGCACCGGATTGGGTTTGGCGATCTGCAGCCGCCTGACCAATCTGCTCGGCGGCGCAATCAAGGTCGACAGTCAATGGTCACAGGGCAGTGAATTTACCGTGATATTGCCACTGGAGCTATCATGAAAGAACCCTGCCTCGATATTCTGGTCATTGAAGACAATGAGCTCAATCGCTACCTGCTGACTTTTTTACTGGAACACCGCGGCCACCGCGTCAGGTCGGCCACCGATGGACCGGCAGGCATTGCATTGGCCAAGGCGCTGTTGCCTGACCTGATTCTGCTGGATATACAATTACCGACCATGCATGGGTATGACGTGGCGGCAAGCCTGCGCGAAGTCGAGTCAGTAGGCAATATCCCCATTATCGCAGTGACCTCCCACGCCATGGCGGGTGATCGCGAAAAAGCACTGGCAGCGGGCTGTAGTGGTTATATCGAAAAACCCATCGACCCCGATACTTTTGTTGATGAGGTGGAAAGTGTCTGCTGGCAGTCTCCGGATATGGAAAGCAGCTGATGTCGCGAATCCTCATCGTCGATGACCGGGAAGAAAACCTCTATTACCTGGAGACGCTGCTCATCAGCCACGGTTATCAGGTCGATACTGCCAGCCAGGGCAACGAAGCACTGGAGAAGGCGCGCAACACCCCTCCCGACATGATTGTTTCTGATCTGTTGATGCCCATCATGGACGGCTACACGCTGCTCCAGCAATGGAAGTCCGACTCCCGCCTCTCGCATATCCCTTTCATCATCTACACCGCCACCTACACCGAAGAAAGTGACCGAGAGCTGGCCCTGGATCTGGGTGCCGATGCCTTTATCCTGAAGTCTGTCGAACCTGAAGCTTTTCTCAAAGTCCTGTGGCAGATACAGGATCAACCCCATATCGCCAAACCTATTGCGACCAGTCCCGTCGGTCTCGATGAAAACACAATTCTGAAGACCTATAACCAGACACTGGTTCGCAAACTGGAAGAAAAATCCCGTCAATTGGAAATCGCCAACCGGGCCTTAGAGAAGGACATTGCCCGCCGGGAAGCCACGGAAGCGGCGCTTCGGGTCAGCGTAGAGCGGTTCCGGTTATTGGCTCAGGCCACCAGTGATGCCGCCTGGGACTGGGATATGCTCAGTGACAATCGCTGGTGGAATGACGGTTTCACACAGCTCTTTGGCCACCGCCGCACCAACTCACAACCTGACGACGCCGCCTGGGCTGCGCTGATTCACCCCGATGATAGGGAGGAGGTGCTGGCCGGACGCCGACTGGCCATTTCCCAAAATGGCAACAATCATTGGTCCGCCAGCTATCGTTTCAGATGTGCAGATGGTCATTGGGCACAGGTGGAGGATCGCGGTCATCTGATTCGCGATGACAACGGCACCGTCATCCGGATGGTCGGTGGCATGACCGATATAACAAACCGCATCACAATGGAAAAACAACTCCACCGGGCACAACGGCTGGAGGCTCTGGGTATGCTGACTGGCGGGGTCGCCCATGATTTCAATAACCTGCTCACTGTGGTCATGGGTAACGCGCAAATTCTGGAAGACTCGCTGCACGATCATCCCGACCATCAAAAGCTGGCAAGTATGATCACAGAGGCTGCTGAACGCGGAGCGGATCTAACCCATCGCCTGCTGGCATTTGCCCGGCAACAGAGCCTCACCCCGAGGGCCGTGAACCTGAATCAACTGGTGCTCGGTATCGAACCCCTGCTGCAGCGAACACTGGGTAGCAATATTGTCATCACACTGGAGCTCGATTCACGGCTACCGGCAATCTATGTGGATCCTTCAGAACTAGAGCACGCGTTGCTGAACCTGTGTGTCAACGGACGCGATGCCATGCCACTGGGCGGCAGCCTGACCATCTCAACACGTGCCGCTCAGACGAGCGATTCAACCGAGCTGGATTTGAGTCGTGGCCAATATGTCGTGTTATCAATCACCGATACGGGCACTGGTATAGCCCCCGAGCTTGTGGATCGATTGTTTGAGCCTTTCTTCACCTCTACAGAACAGGGAGGTGGAACAGGGCTGGGGTTAGCGATGGTACACGGGTTCATCAATCAGTCTGGCGGACAAATCAGCGTCCACTCAAAGCCGGGGGAAGGCAGCACCTTCCTCCTCTATCTGCCTGTCTCGGACCAGCCACCGACACCGCTGCCAGTTGACGAGAAACCATCTGAAAAGATCGGCGGCAACGAATGGATCCTGCTGGTGGAGGACGACCACCTGGTTCGGAGTGTCGCCAAACATCAACTGGAATCCCTGGGCTATCAGGTCATCACGGCAACCGATGGCCAGCAGGCACTCGACCTGTTGCGCGAAGGCAATGCGGTTGACCTGCTATTCACCGATTTGCGCATGCCCGGCATGGGCGGCAGACAACTGGCCCAACTGGCCAGTGAGCAATGCCCCTACCTGAAAATACTGTTCACTACCGGATTTGCCGGCCACGACGATGAAGGAGACGGGCTGCAAGACAACACCAACCTCATCAGAAAACCCTACCACCGCGCTGAACTTGCCCAATACCTGCGACGGGTACTGACACAGCAGGACAACACATGATAAATCACGATTGCCCCAACCCCGGGAAACCGACAGTCATCCCGCGGTCAACGACCACCATATCTCTGGAAACTGGGGGCCTTTCAAGCAGGCTTGAAACAACCTTCACAATACCGCATGCTGAAGCTATGTTGGATGTGATCACGGATTATCTTTCTGGCCAGACAGGTCTCTCCGCCAGACAAACCTACAAATAATTAAGGTCTGGTCATGACATTAGGCCCCCCCGATAAACGGCTGTTGGTACTCGATGATGATGCCGACGTCAGCTTTACCATCTGCACCATTGCCAAAGGCGCCGGTCACGATGCCCGCGCCACTACCAGTGCCGATGAGTTTCTTCACCTGGTTGCAGATTGGGCCCCTTCACACCTGATAGTCGATCTCGCCATGCCGGAAGTGGATGGTGTCGAGATACTGAAACGTCTGGCCGATATCGCCTTTGATGGCGTCGTGATCGTTGCCAGCGGTCTGGGCAACAGAGTGTTGGAGGCTGCGGGTCGAGCCGCCGCAGAAAATGGTCTCAATGTCTCGGGGGTGCTGGGCAAGCCCTTTACCCCCAGCCGACTCCGCGAGCTGCTCAGCGACAAGTCTCACCAGCCTCCCCTCAAGGCTCCCGAAAACCGGCCACAGGAATTCCAGGTTACCCGACAGACCCTCGCTGCAGGCCTGGCCGAGCAACAAATAGGGGTCTATTACCAGCCCAAGGTATCCTGTGGCACAGGAAAATGTATTGGCTTTGAGGCGCTGGCCCGGTGGCACCACCCCGATATCGGCATCATCATGCCCGACCGATTTATTCCGCTGGCGGAAGAAACCGGCCTGATTGGCGAGCTGACCCGACAGGTATTTGGCCAGTCTCTTCACTGGTTTGCCGAATCGTTTCGCGGCACCGATACCACCATCGCCCTGAACCTGTCCGCCAGGGTGATCGCAGACGCCGGCCTTTCCGAGTGGCTGATGACCCAGTGTCAGGTGCTGGGGCTGAACCCTCAACAGATTGTGCTGGAGATTACCGAAAGCAGCAGCATGGAAAATCCGATCATGATGCTGGAATTTCTGACCCAGTTCCGCATCAAGGGTTTCAGCTTATCGATTGATGATTTCGGGGTGGGTTACTCATCCCTGATTCAACTGGCTCGGCTGCCGTTCTCGGAAATGAAAATTGACAAAATGTTTGTCATTTCGGCACCGCAGTCCGAGGAATCACAAAAAATTGCAGCGGCGATCGTCGGTCTGGCCAGGGCGCTGGGGCTACTGGTGACCGCCGAAGGCGTGGAAGATCAATGGACACTGTCTTTCCTCGCCGAGATAGGTTGCGATACAGCTCAGGGATATTTTATTGGCCGGCCCATGCCACCGGACGCCACCCTCGCCTGGTTGATGAAGTCACCGGCAGCTAACGGGGTTCGTTAATGCCTATCCCTGGAAATAGACTCTTCTATTGCCACCCGGATCCAATGTGGATCTATGATCGGGAAACCTTGCGTTTTCTTGACGTCAACGATGCCGCCATCGCCAAATACGGCTATTCCCGGGACGAATTCCTCGCCATGACCATCAAGGACATTCGACCAAAGGAAGAGGTTCCCGGGTTACTCGAAAACATCGCCAGTTTGGTTTCGGGTTTTAATGATGCAGGTATCTGGCGCCACCGCCTCAAGTCCGGAGCTATTATCTCGGTGGAGATCACTGCGCACACACTTGACCATGATGGTACAAAGGCCGAGCTGGTCTCCGCCCGGGATGTCACCCGGTTACTGGCGCTGGAGGCAGACCAGACCAACTACCTAAACCGGGAGCAGGTCTTACGGCAGGAGGCCGAAGCCTCGGCCCATCTGTTTCAGTCCCTGTTCGAGTCAGCGCCCGGTCAATTTCTGGTCCTGACCCCCGATGAATTCAGGATTGTTGCCGCCAGCGACGCCTATCTCAATGCCACAGGGACCCGACGGCAGGATATCAAGGGCCGTCGAATGTTCGATGTTTTCCCCGATGACCCCGCGGACAGCATGGCAGACGGCGTCCGGAATCTTCGGGCCTCGCTGGAACAAGTCAAAGAGACCGGCATGTCCGATGTTCTGCCGGTTCAGCGCTACCCCATTCCTCGCCCGGAAGACCAGGGCGGTGGATTCGCCGAACACTTCTGGAGTTGTGTCAATACCCCCCTGAAGGGGACCGATGGCCAAATCACATTCATTATTCTCAGAACCGAGGATGTCACCGACTTTGTCTACTCGGCCGAGGGACGACTGACAGCCCGGGGATCCACTGCCACTGAGGAATATGACGAAGCCCAGCTGGAGCTGGATATCCTGTTACGCTCCCGCGAATTGAAAATTGCCAACAGCCGACTGCAGGAACAGGAGGCCAGCCTGCGCACGGCCAAACGCCTACTGAAACTGGGCATATGGAAACTCAATCTCGACAGCGATGTGCTCAGTTGGTCTGATGATATCTACGACATGTACGATATCACTCCCGAGGAATTTGGCCACTGCTTTGATGCCTACCTGGGATTAATGCATCCGGATGACCGGCAGGGTCTGGTAGACGAGCTGAACAGTTTTCTGGAAAAACCCGATAGACCGCTGCAGTTTCGTCACAGAATCCCCAAACCGGACGGCAGCATCATGCATGTTCAGGGCATGGGCGAGCTGGCCAATACCGCCGACGGACGCCTGCTCACCGGGGTGGTACAGAACATCACCGATCTGGTTCTCGCCGAAAACCAATTGGCCGAGGCCTCCAGCCTGCAACGGATTGCAGGACAGGCAGCCCATTTGGGAGGCTGGCGTTTTGACCTTCAGACAAAAACCATGAAATGGTCAAAAGAGACAGCCGACATTCACGATGTCGGGCCGGACTTTCAACCCACACTGCAGGAAGCCATCAACTTTTACCTGCCGGAATATCGCAACCGCTTTCGACGCATCTTTGATGCCTGTGCAGAACGGGGTGAATCCTTCAGTGAGGTGATGCCAAAAGTTACTGCCACCGGCAGGCGCATCTGGGTGCGCAGCACCGGTGAGGCTGAATACGATGCCGAGGACAACATCTGTGCTGTGCGCGGTGCCTTCCAGGATATTACCGACCACATCAACGCGCGGGAACAATCGAAGACGTTATCCCAGCGGCTGGAACAGACACTGGAGAGTATGAGTGATGGCTTCTTCACCCTCGACAGGGACTTCAATTTCACCTTCGTCAACAACGAATTTTGCCGCATCCTCAACAAGCGCCGGGATGCACTGATTGGCAATAACGTCTGGGAATGCTTTCCGGCTGCCGCCGATTCTGCTTTCCGCAGCGAGTATGAAGCTGCCCTTGCCACACAGACGACACATACGTTTACCGAACGTTACAGCGAACTGAATATCTGGCTGCGAGTAAAGGCCTACCCCTCCATCGAGGGACTCGCCATCTATTTTCAGGATGTCACCCAGGAGCGGGCCAGAGAGCAACACCTGCGACTGCTGGAATCCGCCGTCTCCCGGCAAAATGATATTTTACTGATCACTGAAGCAAGACCTCTGGATGACCCCGAAGGGCCCAGGATTATCTATGTCAACGATGCCTTCGAGCGGCGCACCGGGTATAGCCGAGAGGAGGTGATCGGCAAAACACCGCGCCTGCTGCAGGGGCCAAAAACCCAGAGGGCGGAGCTGGATCGTATCCGGGAGGCCCTCACCCGTTGGCAACCCGTGCGTGCTGAACTAATCAACTACACCAAAACTGGTGATGCGTTCTGGCTGGAAATGGACATTGTTCCACTGGCGGACGAGACCGGCTGGTTTACCCACTGGGTTGCAGTAGAGCGGGATATTACTGACCGCAAAATGGCTGAGCAGGCTGTCAGACAGAGCGACGAACGATTCCAACTGGTCACCAAAGCCACCAACGATGTGATCTGGGACTGGGATCTGGTTGAGGACGGCATCTGGTGGAACGATAACCTGATAACCATGTTTGGTTACGATCCGATACAGATCACTGACGGGCTGCAGTTCTGGGTCGAGCATATTCACCCCGATGACCGCAATAACGTTCTCGCGGAACTCTATGCTGTATTTAACAGCGATGATGTCACCTGGCAGAGTGAATACCGGTTTCTTCACGCCAATGGCAAGGCGCTGTCCGTGGTGGATCGGGGCTTTATTACACGGGACACCTCAGGCAAAGCTGTAAGAATGGTCGGCAGCATGGTGGATGTCACCGAACTGCGGGAAATGGATGAACGGCTGCGCCAGTCACAAAAGCTGGAAGCGGTCGGCCACCTCACCGGCGGCATTGCCCACGACTTCAACAATCTGCTCACGGTAATATTGGGCAACGCCGAATTCATGCAGGAGCAGCTCGGCGATCAACCCGATCTGCAGCGGCTGGCAGAAATGTCTGTCACGGCAGCGGAGCGGGGAGCGGAGCTCACCAACCGTCTGCTGGCCTTCGCCCGGCGTCAGGCATTGCAACCCAGGCGGGTGGACATCAATAAACTGGTTACTGACACGCTGGGACTACTAAAGCGAGCTCTCAACGAAGATATTGAATTGACGTTTGTCGATACCGGAGAACTGTGGACCACCGAGATTGATCCGGGCCAGCTGGAAGTGGCACTGCTCAATCTAGCCATCAATGCGCGTGATGCCATGCCAGAGGGTGGCAGGCTGATTATTGAAACAGCCAACACCCAGCTGGATGAAACCTATGCACAGGATCAGATGGAAGTAATCACCGGAGACTATGTACAGGTATCGGTCTCCGACAGCGGCACCGGTATGCCTGCCGAATTAGTCAGCCAGGCATTCGATCCGTTTTTTACCACCAAGGCCATGGGCAAGGGCAGCGGTCTCGGTCTCAGCATGGTCTACGGCTTTGTCAAACAATCCGGTGGACATGCCAAAATATACTCCGAGGTGGATGAGGGCACCACGATCAAACTTTTTTTTCCGCGAGCCAAGACAACAGACGATGTTGTCTATGAGGCTCCCCGAGCTGTTGAGCCCGTCGGCGGTTCAGAGCATATCCTGGCGGTGGAGGATGACAATCAGGTGAGAACCTATGTTACTGCCCTTCTTGAAAGCCTCGGTTACCGCGTTTCCGCTGCTCGTTCCGGCGCAGAGGCACTGGATATACTGGCACAGCACCAGGATATTGACCTGTTATTTACCGATGTAGTGATGCCGGGCGGGATTAATGGTCGACAACTGAGCGAACAGGCACTGAACATCCTCCCCAACCTGAAAGTATTGTTCACCTCCGGCTACAGTGAAAACGCCATTATTCACAATGGCCGTCTCGATAGAGGCGTGCAGCTGATCAGCAAACCCTATCATCGCGAGCAGTTGGCGCTAAAATTGCGTGAAATACTGGATCCAACCTGAACTCGCTGTCCCATGCGCCAGCTCAGTGCCTCACACTCAGTCTTTAACACAGTTGCGACCGCTGTTCTTGGCCCGGTACATGGCTTCATCAGCACGTGCCACCAGCGCCTTTCGGGTGCCTCCCTTACGCCACTCGGCGACACCCCCCGCTGATCGTGATCCCCAAAAGGTTTGCTCAAACCAAGTGCTTGGGTAAAACAAACACGATCCACAACAAGAAAAAAGGGCCAGTGATTATATCACTGGCCCTTTTTTCAATAATGGAGCGGGAAACGAGGCTCGAACTCGCGACCTCAACCTTGGCAAGGTTGCGCTCTACCAACTGAGCTATTCCCGCATTTTATCCCATCAGGATAAAAGTGGCGTCCCGTAGGGGAGTCGAACCCCTGTTACCGCCGTGAAAGGGCGGTGTCCTAGGCCTCTAGACGAACGGGACACAAGGTTCTCATCAAGAGAGGCGCGCATTCTAAGAAGCGGCATGTGCCCTGTCAACCCTGCATTCTGTTTTTCTCTGCGGCAGCCTGAAAACCCCCGACATCGACCCGGTGGCAACCCGTGATCAGAATTTCAGAACGACTCCAGTTGCAGGGAGACCGAATTCACACAATATCGCAGTCCGGTTGGTTCAGGACCGTCATCAAACAGGTGTCCCAGATGAGCGCCGCAGTGCGCACAAGTGATCTCGATACGGCGCATGCCATGGCTGGTATCGGCACATTCATCGATAGCATTCTCATCGACGGCCTGATAGAAGCTCGGCCAGCCAGAACCTGAGTCATACTTGGCCGCAGCATCAAACAGCGGCTGATGGCAGCATTTACAGTGGTAGATTCCAGAGGCCTTCTCATCGCAATAGGCACCACTAAAGGGAGGTTCAGTGCCCTTCTGACGACAGATTCTGAATTCATCAGGGGTGAGCTGTTCGCGCCATTGTTCATCATCAAATTGTCTTGTGTTCGCCATTCTCGACACCTCAGAGTTTTCTTATTTATGGCAGGGTTTTGATATACAATCAGTTTTTATCCGAATTGGACAACCAGAAACAATACTTTATGCAACATATCCAGAAGTCAAACAAGCTGAATAACGTCTGCTACGATATTCGCGGCCCGGTGCTCGACCACGCCAACCGGCTTGAGGAAGAAGGCCTGCGCATCCTGAAGCTGAATATTGGCAACCCCGCCCCGTTCGGTTTTGAAGCGCCCGACGAGATCATTCACGACGTCATTCACAACCTGGCCAAGGCCCAGGGCTACTGCCACTCCAAAGGCATCTACAGTGCCCGCAAGGCCGTCATGCAACGTTGCCAATTGATTGGCATCCCGAATGTCGACATCGACGATATCTTCCTGGGCAACGGCGTCAGCGAGCTGATTGTCATGGCCATGCAGGCGCTGCTCAACAACGGTGACGAAATTCTGGTGCCGGTGCCGGATTACCCCCTGTGGACAGCTGCCGTCAATCTGGCCGGGGGCAAGGCGGTTCACTATCTCTGCGACGAAGCCAACGAATGGCAACCGGACATCGAGGATATCGCCCGCAAGATCACACCGAATACCCGGGGCATTGTGGTAATCAATCCCAACAATCCCACCGGGGCTGTTTACTCCGAGGCGGTTCTGCAGAAAATTGTCGAACTGGCCAGGGAGCATGACCTGATCATTTATGCCGATGAAATCTATGACCGCATTCTCTACGATGATGCAGTACATATACCACTCGGCAGTCTGGCCACTGATGTGCTGTGCATCACCTTCAACGGATTGTCAAAAGCCTACCGTCTGGCGGGCTTCCGCTCCGGCTGGCTGGTGGTGAGCGGTGCCAAACATCGCGCCCGCAGTTATATCCAGGGCATTGAAATGCTGGCATCCATGCGGCTGTGCGCCAACGTGCCGGCCATGTATGCCATCCAGACGGCCCTGGGCGGCTATCAGAGTATCAATGACCTGGTTGCACCGGAGGGCCGTCTCTACCAGCAACGCGAAAAAGCCTGGTCCCTGTTGACCCGGATACCCGGTGTCAGTTGCGTCAAACCCAAAGCGGCGATGTACCTGTTCCCCAAACTGGACCGGGAAATTTATCCGATTGAAGACGACGAGCAATTGGTACTGGATTTATTACTGGAAGAACGGATTCTGCTGGTGCAGGGCACCGCTTTCAACTGGCCGGATCCCGACCATTTCCGCATCGTATTCCTGCCGAGGGAAGACGATCTGGAGGAAGCCATTGAGCGGCTGGCCCGCTTCCTGGAAAAATACCGTCTCAATCATCCGGTGACAAAGGTAAAACTGGCTCAGGTGGCCCCGTAACCGATCGGATAGAGAATCCTGTCCCGGTAACCGGTCAGTACCGGGACGTAACCTGCCAGCTCCCGATCCAGTTGCGGGTCGTTACTGTCCACCATCAGCGGCCTGCCCGCGAGTTCGGTAATTTTGGTTTTGGTCGCCACGACTATAAGGTTTTCCCGGCCAGCCCGTCTGATAATGGCCGGTGTCAGTTGCTGATTGCCGCGACCCAGCAGCATGCCCTGACCACCAATTGGCGTAATGATAATACTCACCGGGCCGTTGAATCCCACCACCGCCTGTTCGATTTGTCCGGCTGAAACATCCCTGGCCAGCAACTGCCCATTCCTGACCAGATCCACACCAAGCAGTGTGTTATCGAGCCCCATTGCCGCCATTAGCCCCGCTGTGGTCGAGCCGGGGCCCACCAGATAGAGTGTGTCATCCTCCATTTCCTCCATCAGGGTATCGGCTATTTCATCGACCACCAGCGCCTCCACTTCCCGACCACCATCCTTGACCTGTTGCATAAAACGTCCTTCTTCCGGCACCAGCAACTCCCCGTAGTAACGGGACATGACCCGGCCCCGGCGAAAAGCATCCTCGTCGATATCGCGCACTTCCTGCCGACGAATATCCACGAGGTCGGCACGAACCAGCCGACAAACCACTTCACCCGCCGCTTCCGGTGTAATGGCATACACGCCGGAGTGCATCTTGACCCCGGCTGGTACACCCAGGACCGGCTGGTTTGGAGAAACCGCATTGCAAATATTGCGGGCCGTGCCATCACCGCCAACAAACATCAGCAAATCCACGCTTTTGTTCTCCAGCACTCTGGCCGCCTGTTCGGTGTCCTCCGGTCGGGTATTCAGGGGATCCGTTTCACAGACCAGTTCGGGGACAAAACCACATTGCCTGGCCACCGACTCCCCCATCAGACCGGGACAGGTCAGCACCGAGACGGCGCCACCACCGAGTGCATGAAAAATCACGTCCAATGCTCTCGCCGCACGGTCTGGGGCACGCAATCCGGCCCCTTCCCGCAAGGCTTCGGCAGCGGCCTCACCATCGCTACCCTTCAACGCCGCGGGACCACCGATGCCTGCCAGCGGATTGACGATCAAGCCGAGTTTGAACATGGCGACTCCTGAATGTGCCTCTGCAAATTTAACCCCAGGGCTTGCCTTACAGGGTAATCATGGTATGTTTTGCCAATCGACCACCACCAGTGAGCAAACATGGAGCAGCCGAAAAACAAGTCTGATAAAAACGTCAAATCACCTGATTTTCACGGTGCAGCCCTGATTGATGATAATGGCAGGGAAATCCCGATTACCGAGGATATGGTTCAGGATGCATTCAGTGACCTGGACCAAAAGGCAGAAGACCACTCATCCAAAAAAACCTCTTCTACGCAACAATAAATCCCAGCGTAGCCAACTGTCGGACCAAAGACTCGTCGCTATCCACCCTGACGCCAAAATGCTGGAATTCACGACGTGCGGGATAGATTTTCCGCAGCTGATCAAACCCCAAACCTACTGTTGTGGCATCGCTGGCTGACAGCAACGCCTCGCGCATACGACGGTCATCGTCCGCTATATCGTAAACAGCCAGTACCGCCTCCGCCAGAGATGTGGCGCGGAGCCACTGGACAGGCTCATTCCGCCCGGGTTTTGCCGGTGAGGGTTGCCCCAACCACTGACAAAACGCCTCGCACACCATGCGGGTACCATTGATTTTGCCGTCCACGCTATACCCCGCGATATGCGGCGTGCCGATGGTAACCTGTTCAAGCAGGGGCAATGATATCTCTGGCTCAGACTCCCACACATCCAGCACCACCTGCCACTGTTCACCACGATTCAAACGCAACAGCGCCGCATTATCCACCACCGGTCCTCGCCCGGCATTGAGCAACAACCCACCGGGCGAAAAATTCCTCAGCGCCGCTTCGTTCAGCAAGTGGTGGGTCGGATAGGGCCCACCGATAGTCAGCGGGGTATGCAGACAGAGAATATCGGCTTCGAGCACCCGTTCAAAGGTTGTCAGGCTTCCGATAGTTGTACTGTTGAGAAATGGGTCGTAGCAGCGGCAATCAACGCCGAGCGCCCGCAGGGTGCGATAGAGCCTGCCACCCACATTGCCGCAACCGACAATGCCCACCGTTTCGCTGAGCCAGCCGGGTCGCAGACGACACAGTGCCGAGAGCACATACTGAACCACGGCATTGGCGTTGCAGCCCGGCGCACTGGCAAATTGAATATTGCTGGACGCCAGATAATCCATGTCCACATGGTCGACACCTATCGTGGCAGAACCGACAAATTGTACCGGGCTGCCCTCGAGCAGCGCCGCATTGACCGGGGTGACCGAGCGGACCAGTAACACATCCGCATCCACTAAATGTGCCGCCGTCAGCTCGCGGCCGGGACAGGTCACCACTTCGCCATAGGGCGAGAACAATTCCCTCACCAACGGCATATTGTCATCGGCAACAATTTTCATCGGCTGTGTGATGCCTCCTTCACGATCTGCTGCGCCTGATCTCTGGCGTGCGCGAGTTTTATGGCGCGATTTTTCAATGTAGCGCCCAGCCCCATTCGCTGGCAGAAATCATCCAGTTTACCCAGTGCAATCGGGGCACATTGCAAAGTGGGCTCGCCAACGGGTGCGTCCAGGGCTATGCGGGTCAGGGATTGAGCCATCAGCAGTTGCTGCCGGTGGGCGGCAATTTTTTCAGGCAGCTGCTTCGCACCGCGCACGGGCAGATTGGCGATTTCAGGTCCAGCCGCAATCAACCCTTCCAGCGACCCGCAATGTGCCAATAATTCAATCGCTGTTTTTGCCCCCACGCCCGGTAAACCGGGTATGTTATCGACCCTATCACCGACCAGTGCCAGATAATCTGCCAGCTGCTCCGGCCAGACCCCGAGTTCTCTTTTGATGGCAAATCGATCCCTGGCGGGGGTACGGCCTACGTCCCAGAGTAGCGCATCGTCGTCCAGCAACAACTGGGCAAGGTCTTTATCACCACTGATCACCGCAATCGGGTGGCCCTCGTTGCGACCCCTTTCAGCCAGGGTGCCAATAATATCATCCGCTTCGTGGGAGTTGCTCGCCAGAGCCGAGATGCCCAGGGTGGCCGTCACCTCGGCGCAGGCCCGCAACTGAAAGGCGAGCGCGTCGTCGGGCAGCTCGCGATTGGCTTTGTAGTCCGGGTAAATCGTATTCCGGAAGCATTGGCCCAGACTCTCGTCAAAGGCCACGGCCATAAACTGCGGCTGAAGCTGCTCGAACAAACCCAGCAGAAAACCGAGATAACCGTATACGGCCTGAGTGGGGTAGCCGTCCCCGGAAAACCACCGCTGCGGCAGCGTAAAATAATGGCGAAAAATATAGATGGAGGCATCTACCAGATACAGTGGGGGCTTTCGTGCCACCATCAGTATTTCAGCACATCTACACGGTAGTGGCAGGGATCCAGATAGTCCCGACGACCAAACACCTCCGACAGCGAAGCGGCGAACAGCGCCGCCCGTGTAGGTAAGCTGCCGACACACCAGCACTGAGCCTGCTCGGCCACAGCGGTGGCGAACGCGTCACTGGCATCGATATCTTCGGACAGGTTATCGGCACTGATCTGAAAGCGGTGCCCTGCCGCCACGGAAAACATCCATTCCAGCGCCTGGGGTTTGATCTCCACCCGCTCAAAAGCACTTTGCTCACTGACACTGCGGCCATCGGGCCGATACCAGTAGCCAAAGTCCAGTTTTTGACGACGCTGCTCACCGGCAATACACCAATGGGCTACCTCATGGAGGGCACTGGAAAAATAATCATACCGGAAAATCAACTGGTGGCAGTCAAGACGCCCCTCGGCAGGCAGATAAACCGGTTCCTCACCGCCCCCGCTCAACAGGGTATTGCAGGACTCGGCAAACAGATCGTTGAATACCGCCATCAACTGACGCGTCCGGGGATCAAAAGTAGCCGTATCACCAGACAATCGTCACACCCTCACAGCAAACCGTGTTATTGATTTTCTCCCAGTAGGCGGGGGAAAGGTAATCACGGCCCGCCAGTAAATGTTCGAGATACCAGCGCGCCGGGCGAATGGCGTGATCAATCACGGCGGGGTTGGCTATATAGGTCCAGGCGGGCACAACACCGCGTTCGGTACATACCGGAAAACGTTCGCGACTGTACCTGAATGGCGTGCCTTCAAAGGGGTCTAGCCTGGCAATTTCTGCAGGACTTTCCAGCTGGTAAAGAACCCCTTCCACCCGCTCATCCCGGGCGAAAGCGATATTGGCGCAAGCCAGCCTGGCATCGTGGCCGGAGCGTTTATTGAACCGCAGGCCATAACCATCCAGCCAGCCAGCGCACTGGCCGATGACTCGCATCTCACGCGCAGCCATGCGCTGCGAATTCATATTTGAGCCATAGGCAAAATAGTAGCTCACAAAATATACCCAAAGTATTGTGCTTTGAAATGATCGGTAGTACCTTATTTTGCGTGGATGCGTTTTAGCCGTACGCACCTACAGGCCCCGATCCAGGACGCAGTTCCTCAGGGCCTGTTCGAACCGCCATTTGAGGAGGCTGTATTATGACTACCTCAACACCTGACCACAACACGGACAACGTGGTCGATCTCTTCACAGGGAAGCCCTACTCCTCCCGGTTAAACCGCCGCATTATCCGTCTCGCCCCCGAACTCGATGGTCTGGAAATGATCTATTCCAACGAGACTCACCCCAACAAGCTGTTCAGTGTCAAAGTACTGTGCTGGGCATTGCGTGCCGATGGTGAGGTGGTGGGTCTGGTGCCCTGGCTCGATGACATCATGCCATGTACCGAGATACAGGATCCGCTGAATGGTCACTGGGAGGGCTACTACGATCCGGGCATCGACGAAGTCTTCTTTGAAGCGCCCATCCACAAGGTATTGGAGGTAGAGACAGCTGCAGAATACTATGAGATCGATTGCGAGACAGAGGGCGATGTCGTCCAGGAGCTGCCGGACACTATTGGCACCCATGCGGTACTGTCGAGCGACGGGTTCAAAAGTATTACGCTGAAAGAAGTCGTCAGCTGGCGACTGCTGTACGACGGCACCGTGCAGGGCATGCTGATCGATGATGAAAAAATCATCAGCACACCAGTGCTGCCCGGCGACGCGTGTCTCTACTCGGCCAAAGGCGAAGAGACTTTCTGCTATTTCTTCCAGCACCATATCGCCAACAAGATCAAGGCGCAGGATCCGGAGGCACTGGCAGCGATCTCCATGCTGGTGGAGTCCTGAGTAAAGCAGCAGGGACTGGGAAACCCGGCTGTAGTATTAAAGCGCCGCTGACAGCCCGTGGGGTAGCAGCAAAGCTGTCCCGATGATGGCGCCGGGCGGCTAACTGACCCGATAATCCTGTGTGATTCGGGTCGGCTGTCCTGCTCACCCCGTTTTCTGTTGTCGGGCGCTTTGTTGACGCCCAATTCTCCCTGCCAGATATCATTGCTTTAATAATCAATGCAACTCAGGGCTACGCACTGAGGCTGTATCTCAAAGCGACGCTTATGGGCAATTGCGGACAAACGCTGACACGGAGCTCGCGACGGCAGCCAGATGTTCAGACTGATCAAGACCGGAGGCCTTGCGGGGTTTCAGGTCGTGATTGCCGTCCTCCAGCCAGTGGAGTATTACGGCGGAGCTCAACGGAATTGAGGCCAACTCATCGGGCTTGCCAAAGGGATCACGGGTGCCCTGATAAATCAGGGCCGGCGTGGTCATGATCAGCAAGTGATCAACCCGCATCCGCTCGGGTTTACCGGGCGGATGAAAAGGGTACCCGAAGCAGCACAGCCCTGCTGCGCCCAGTTCGTCGACAACCATACTCGCCATGCGACCACCCATCGATTTACCGCCGATCAGTATCGGGGCGGGAAGATCCTCGCACTGACAGCAGTGGGCGTAGACTTCGCGCCAACAATCCAGCAATACGGGCTGGCGGTCTGGCGGCCGCTTTTGCCCGGTGAGACGACGTTGTCGCATATAGGGAAACTCAAAGCGCACAACCGTCACACCCTCGACCGTCAACTGTCGGGTGATGGCCGCCATAAAATCACTGTCCATCGGCGCACCGGCACCGTGGGCCAGGATCAATGAACCAACTGGCCGTGTTTGCTCCGCTGGCCGGTCTATCAGATAGCTCAGGGGGATAGCTGTCACGGTGAATCAGCCAGCTGACGAAACTGTTGCCGCGACAGCAAATTGCAACTTTCTGTCACTGGATCGAAGGTAATCACCACATCACCGCGATCCACCTGCCGTCTGAGCCGCTGCCGTTTGGCCTGCAGCGTCAACTCCTCGAAACCGTAGTCCGTACCCTCACGGGCGATAAAGTCCTCCAGCAGCGCGGTGAGCAGTTCGTCGGATAACCGATTCGGTGGAATCTGAATCACGGTGCCGCCGGTTTGATAAACTTCAGCGTCATACGGTCGCTCTCACCAATGGCCTGATACTTCTCCCGATCCTTCTCCTGCAGCCGCAGGGAGGGCGGCAGGGTCCAGACACCCTCGGGATGATCGGTCGTATCTTTAGGGTTGGCATTGAGTTCGGACTTGGCCGCCAGCACAAAACCGGCTTTTTCCGCCAGCTCAATCACGTAGGCCTCCGGCATATAGCCGCTGCGTATCATTTCCGCCCGTTCGATAGTACGGCCGGTGCGATGCTCCACAACACCGAGTACCCCGCCGGGTTTGAGCGCCCGGAAGAACAGTTCAAACGCTTTTCCTTCACTGTCAGAGCGCAGCCAGTTGTGTACATTGCGGAACGTCACCACCCGGTCGGCGACCCCATCGGGCACCGTCAGCACGCCGTTCGCCGGATCGAATGTCGACAGGATCACATCGCCATACGCCGTCGGATCAGCGGCCAGCTTCGCGGTAAATGACGCCAACGACCGTTCGTAATAGGGCACACCGCTGTCTTCTGGAAAATGGGCCGCATACAACAGGCCTTGATCAGCGTCCCCGTGTTGGACCAGTGGCGCGAGAATTTCGGTATACCAGCCGGCACCGGGGGAAATCTCCACCACAGTCATGCCCGGTTCCACCTGAAAAAAGGCCAGGGTTTCCACCGGGTGACGATAACTGTCGCGTGCAACAAATTCAGGCGTCCGGTTCGCTCCCGCAAAAGGAGACGCATCGGCCATCACATCGACACCCCCCAACCATAACACCAGTAACAGTAACGAATTAATGATTTTCATCTCGATCTCCTCTGGGTCTCTGAAGGCTTCAAAATGGCCGGTAGATAATCTCCGGTCGTGGCCGGGGGCCGATTGTTAGGCCATAATAGTCCCACAACCGCACAGGAATAAGAACCGCGCATGAAACACTATCTCGCATTGACCGTCATCGCCAATGATCGCCCCGGCATTGTGGAGCGCATCGCCGATGTGGTCACCCGTGCCGGTGGCAACTGGCTGGAAAGCAGCATGTCCCGCCTTGCCGGCAAATTCGCTGGCATCCTGTTGGTGGATGTTGCCGAAGACCGACAGGCGGCTCTGCTCACGGCGCTGGAACAACTACAACACCAGGGTATCCGGGTAACCGGCGAGGCCTGCTCCTCACTGCATCCAGCCGATGGCGAGCGCGTCACACTGAGGGTGGTCGGCAACGACCGACCAGGTATCGTCGGCGAGATATCCGGTATTCTGGCAAGACTGCAGGTCAACGTGGAGGAACTCAATACCCACTGCGAAGATGCGCCGATGAGCTCGGAAATCCTGTTCCGGGCCAGTGCAACCCTGCAATTGCCACAGGACCTCGATAAAGGCCGACTGCAACAGGCACTGGAAAGTGTATCGGACGATCTCATGGTGGAGCTGGAACAGACCTGAAGGCATTTAGGCAACCAGGCCTTTCTAGGCAACCAGGCCTTTCAATAACAATCCCACCCCAAATGCCATCCCGGCAGCAATACCACCGATCGCCACCGTTTCCAGCCCCGACACCAGCCAACCCTGATCGACAAAACGACCCTTCATGGCACCGACGATGAAAAAAGCTATCACTGTGAGGCCAGCGGACAGGCCAAAGGCGTAATCGATCAGCCCCGGGGATAACCAGTTAGCGACATAAGTCATCAACGGGATAAACCCTACCAGGCAAAAGGCGCCAAAGGTGGCCAGACCGGCCTTGAACGGGTCATGTGATTGCAGTGAGAGACCAAACTCTTCCTGAACCATGGTATCCACCCAGGTTTTCTCATCCGAGGTAATCACATCCACAGCATCTTCGAGAACACTCCCCTCGAAACCCTTGCGGGCATAAATCTGGCGAATCTCCTCCACCTCGCCCTCGGGAAATCGTTTGATTTCCTCGAGCTCCCGGTTGCGGATCTTGATGCGGTGCTGGTTCTCCGCACGGGTACCCAGATAATTACTCACCGCCATGCTGAAACCGTCCGCCAGCAGGTTGGCAAAACCCAGGATAATAATTACCGAAGAAGATAAACCCGCACCGGCAACACCCGCAACGATGGCAAACGTGGTGATGGCTCCATCCACCGCACCGTAGATAAAGTCCCTCACGTAAACAGAGTCCGGACCATCATCCAGACGCTGGGCAATCAACTGAGGATCATGATGGGCTCTAAAATCCTCAATCTCTCCGAGCTTATCGTGGTTTTCCATGGGCCAACTCCAGAGCACACCGGGATTAAAGTAAAGCCCGGCATTGTGTAAACGGTCAGGCTGAACCGGTTAATACCGAGAATGCCAGATAACTATTGTAGGTAATAAAGACCAACAGCAGACCAAAACCCTCCAGCCGGTTAATCCGGCCCTGCCCTCTAAAGCCGTAGGCCATAAATAGCAACATCACCATGAGAAGCATCATTGTGCCCCAATCGCGGGTCAACACCTGCTGTGACAGATTGGTCAAGGGCTCAATCAGACCGGCAATACCTACTACTGCCAAAATATTGAACATATTGGAGCCGACGATATTGCCGATGGCAATATCGTGCTCACCCTTGCGCACGGCAATTACAGAAGATGCCAATTCAGGCAGGGACGTGCCCAAAGCGACTATAGTCAAACCGATAATCAGGTCGCTGACACCCAGAGATTCGGCAATGGTGACGGCCCCCCACACCAGCAGCCGCGAGCTGGCCACCAATACGATCAAACCCACGGCCAGCCAGATGATAGCTTTCGCCAGTGGCATGGTATGTTCACGTATTTCCTGATCGAAGTCTGTTGCCAGGGCATCACCCCGATCCCGAATAGCAGAAAAAACCGACCAGCCAATCAATGCAAAAAAACCGATCAGTAGCAATGCCGCCTCCCAGCGAAGCACTGCGTTATCCCAAAGCATGAGACCCGCGCCAAGACTGATCAGAATCAGCAACGGCAGTTCCCTGCGAACGATTTTTGAATGCACCCTGATCGGCATAATCAAGGCTGTAACACCCAGTATCAGGCCGGTATTGACAATATTGGACCCCAGCGCATTACCCAGAGCAAGCTCAGGACTGCCATCCAGAGCCGCCATGGCCGACACCACCATCTCCGGTGCAGAAGTGCCAAAACCGACAATCACCATCCCGATCAGGAGGCTGGGCATACCGGCATGATAGGCTGTCGCCGCAGCACCATCCACAAATCGGTCGGCACTCCAGATCAACAGACCAAAACCCACCAACACCGCCAGCATTGCAATCAGCATATCGCTCCCTTTTTAACTATTCGTTCTGTCATTAAAACCTGCGCATTAACTCGTCGATGCGCACACGCCATCTTCTGCCGGGCGGAGCATCCTAACCGGCAACACTATGCAAGGCCAGCTATAGGAAGTAGTCAGATCACTACTCCCCACCGACAAAGTCATTTTGTCGCCAGGCCTCATAACTGACAATAGCCACCGCATTGGACAAATTCATGCTGCGGCAGCCGGGGCGCATGGGAATTCTCAGGCGGTGGGCCGGGGCAAAACTGTCCATCACCGACTGCGGCAAACCGGCTGTTTCCGAACCGAACAGGAGCACGTCACCGGGACGATAAGCGATCCCGTCATAGAGCACGCGTCCCTTCGTGGTGCAGGCGAAAATCCGCCTGTCACCCATCTGCGCCAGAAATGTCGTGTAGTCGGGGTAACGAGTGACTGAGGTCATATCCCGGTAATCCAGTCCGGCCCGGCGCAACTTCTTTGCTTCCAGGTCGAAACCCAACGGTTCGATCAGATGCAAATGACTGCCGTTATTCGCCATCAAACGGATGATATTACCTGTATTCGGAGCAATCTGCGGTTCATAAAGGGCAATGTGGAACATAGAGAGATCACGCGAAGATGAGGCAACCATTCTAACAGGTGCGGCCCCCTGCAGACATACTGTCTCCGTCACCACCCATGATGCACGGTGGCAATCAACTACCGCGGTTTATGGATCAAAATACCGGGAAGTGGGCAATGCATCATCGCACTTGACTTTGTCACGGCGACAATTATGATACGATATATCATCTTATTTGCGGTTCTCAATAAAAACGGAGGCCCCTTTGCCGCCATGGATACCACCACTATGAAAACTCAACACAACAAATTGCCCGTCACCGTGTTGTCCGGGTTCCTGGGCGCAGGAAAAACCACTGTGCTAAACCATATCCTGCACAACCGGGATGGCCGCCGAGTCGCTGTCATTGTCAACGACATGAGCGAAGTCAACATCGATGCCGCCACCATTCAAAATGAAGTACAGCTGAACCGCAGCGAAGAGCGTCTGGTAGAAATGAGCAATGGCTGTATCTGCTGCACCCTGAGAGAGGATTTACTGGAGGAAGTCGGCCGGCTTGCCGCCGAAAACCGTTTTGATTATCTGGTGATTGAATCCACCGGTATTTCAGAACCCCTACCCGTGGCAGAAACCTTTACATTTGCCGATGAGCAGGGTCGAAGCCTGTCCGATGCCGCACAACTGGATACTATGGTAACCGTCGTGGATGCGGTCAATTTCATGCATGACTATATCGAAGCAAAACAGCTACAGGAGACCGGCGAAAGCCTTGGCGAAGACGACCACCGAAGTGTCGCCGACCTGCTGGTTGATCAGGTGGAATTCAGTGATGTGATCCTCATCAGCAAAACCGATCTGGTGTCAGCTGAAGCATTAAACAAACTCAAAGGTGTACTGAGAACACTCAATACCGAAGCGGATATCGTCGCCATTGAAAACGGCCAGATAGATTTGAGCAAAGTACTGGGCACTGGCAGATTCAGTTTTGAGCGGGCACGACAGGCACCCGGCTGGCTAAAGGAAATGCGCGGTGAGCACGTACCTGAAACCGAAGAATATGGCATCAGCAGTTTTGTGTACAAGGCACGTCGCCCGTTCCACCCCAAGAAATTCCACGACTTTCTCCACAACCCCCAATTGCACGGCAAACTGATTCGCTCGAAAGGCTGCTTCTGGCTGGCCACACGCCCGGCACATATGGGTAGCTGGAATCAGGCGGGAGGTATCGCCCGGTGTGGCGTTGGCGGCATATTCTGGAGGGCGGTACCCAAAGATCAGTGGCCCCAGGATCCGGCAACAAGGGAGGCAATTTTAAAGCAGTGGGAAGAGCCTTTTGGAGATATGCGACAGGAACTTGTGTTTATCGGACAGGGACTCGATCGCGACCAGGTTTACCAACAACTGAACGATTGCCTCCTCTCGGAAGAAGAACTGTTTGCGGGCAAAGAACACTGGCTGTCTCTACCGGACCCATTCCAGGCGTGGGCCTCCCCAGAGGAGCAATGATCATGCCCGATAATTCTGCCCTGAAACTGCTGACCTTTGAGGATAGCGGCAGTGTCGCCGACACGGACCCAAGTGTGTTCTCAAGTATCTACAATGCCGATATCAACATGGCTATCTGGCAAAGAAGCCTCGATCTGCCGACACAGGTTTATGTGGCATCGCTGATAAAAAATCCGCCTGTTTTTCAGACATTACAGGCCGTCATGCAGGAGGGCGAAATAGCGCCCTGGCTCTCCGCCCACCTGCCGAACCGTCGGGGGAAACCTGCATTGATTGCGGATATTTCCCGGCTGTGCGAAATGTTTTCGGTGTTGTTTGACCTGCAACGCATCGGCCTGCGCATGGCCCTGCTGAGTCAGGCTATGTGCCCGCGATTCCATGTGGATCATATTCCCTGCCGAATGGTGACAACCTACGGCGGCCCGGCCACCGAATGGCTCGAAAACAACCGGGTCGACCGCACCAGACTCGGCAAAGGCAGAAGAGGGAAACCTGACGACCAATCAGATGTATTCCTCTCACCCCGGCATATCAGGCAACTCACCGTCGGCGATGCTGTCCTGCTAAAAGGTGAGTCATGGCATGGCAACGAAGGCCGGGGGGCCGTCCACCGATCTCCTCCCATGCCCTCCGGCGCAGCCAGATTGATGCTATCACTGGACTTTGGGTAATCCATCCAACCTGTATAGTCGAGGGTCCTTCGGCCCCTTCGGGGGCCTTTTTTTTACAACAATGCGCCATCAAACAACTGGCCAGGCTATGAATAGTGTCAAAGTTCTTTTCATCACTCTGTCGGTACCACTGTGTGCATTAATCACCAGCAACGTTACGGCACAGGGTACCGCCGACCGCTCGTCGCAACAGCACAGCCCCCATGTGCATGGCGAAGCAGAACTGCAGGCCGCCCTGGATAGTGACCGGCTGCTTCTGGAATTTCGCAGCCCGGCCATGAACCTGGTGGGCTTTGAACACCCGCCCCGCGACCATCGACAACAGGCCGCCATTGAACGGGCGGGAAAATTACTCAGCTCGCCACAGGCGCGGTTTACCTTTCCGGGCACTGAATGCCGGGCTATCAGGGTGCAGGTTGAACAGCCCTACGACCACCTCCGCCACACCAATGATGACCGTGATAACGCCCACGAACACGAACACGAACACGAACACGAACACGAACACGAACACGAACACGAACACGAAC